>Ga0207753_1000022_pt1 | contig 67470 bp, 48 predicted proteins | sample PonA233FremontCA_2_FD_187273 | JGI IMG/M metagenome (GOLD analysis project Ga0207753, IMG submission 187273) | Salt pond sediment microbial community from Fremont, CA, USA - Pond A23 Sediment 3 (SPAdes) | ecosystem: Environmental > Aquatic > Non-marine Saline and Alkaline > Saline | place: USA... | reverse complement strand
GGACCTAGGAGCGGTAGGTTCGTTGCTGAATGCATCACACGGACGCCCGCCGTTTCGTCAAGCACCTCGGCCTGATCCAGGTCTGGGATCATCTTGCTCGTTTTCTCCCGGATGTATTTGGTAGCGTCGGGGTCGGGCCTGAGGTCGTCGTAATTGTTGTCGTAGTTGCTGCCGAGGATGAGGGTATCGCCGTCGGGCACGACGTAGCCTCGGCCCGACATCGGGGGAAGGGTGTCCGGGAGACTTTCCGGGCGTTGGACCCGAACCGTCTGGCCCTTCACCCCTTCTAGTCCCAATCGTCGTAGCTCTGGAAATGGTGGGAAGCCCTGCCCGAGGGCGAGGAGCACGAGGTCGGTGCGGAGCTCTTCGGTCTTGTCGCCCCGTCCCACCTCCACCACCGCGGCGTCGGGCGTCTCGCGCCAGTAGAGCACCGGCGCCTGTGTCTCCACCGTCGCGCCCCGACTCTCCGCCGCGTCCAGGAGCGCCCGCACCATCGCTCCTACGTCTACAGCCCCCCCCAGCGGGACAAAGAGCGCGCCCCGGTTGGGACGTACAGCGGGATACCGGTCGTGAACCGTTGCGGGGGCGAGCCACGTGGCGAGATCGGAGTGTTCGTGGGCGGCCTCTTGAAACGAGGCGACCTGATTGGGCTCGACGGCGGGCCGCAGCACGCCGGTATCGGGAAAGAGATTCGAGGCGTCCGCCTCCTCCAGAAGCGCCGGCACTGCGGCCAGTGCTTCGCGCAACCGCCAGACGGGTCGAGCGCGGCGGCCCATGAACGGATTCACCAGTCCCGCCGCGGCGCCGGAGGCCCCGGACGCAGGGGCCTCTGCTTCCAGGATGCGGACGCGATGATCGCGGCTGAGGGTGACGGCTGCGCAGGCGCCCGCCAATCCGGCCCCCACGATGATGAGATCGGTGTCGTGCTGCATGAGAGAAGCTCCAGTCAAACGTGACCGCGGGATATCCACACGCATCGCACCCGGTAGCGTTCGGACACTCTGGGAACTTATCGCGTTGCACACACCAACCCAAAACAGCAGGCACCGGCGCTGCCAACCGCGCCGAACTGTCCCCTTTCCGGAGAGTGTGTCTGTGTGTTACGAGGAATCCTCAAGAAGAACAAGTTGCGATGAGTGAACAGGTGATAATCGTGGGCGGCGGGGTCATTGGACTCGGCATCGGTTTTGAGCTGGTACGACGCGGTACGCCCACGACAATCTTCGAACGCGACCGTGCGGGCCGCGCTACCTCGTACCAGGCGGCGGGGATGCTGGCCCCCGACGCCGAGATCGAATTTGAAGAACTTGAGCTCTACGACTTCAACCGCGAGAGCCTACGCCGATGGCCCGACTTTGCCGAGCGGGTGGAGGCGGCCAGCGGGAAGTCGGTGGACTACCGCGACGAAGGAACCCTCATCGTGGCCGACGACCGCGACGCGGCGGAAGCCTTGGGGCGGCTCTACGACTTTCAGCAGGAGCAGGGATTGAACGTAGAGTGGCTGACGGGGGAGGAGGCCCGCGAAATTGAGCCCTTTGTGGCCCCGCGCCTGTCGGCCGCCGTGTACGCTCCGTCGGACCACCAGGTGGACAACCGACGCCTCGTAGACGCCCTGCGCACCGCCTTCCGCACCGACGGCGGCACGCTCCACGAGGATACACCCGTGGAGGCGGTGGTCCCGGACGCCAACACCCCGGCGGTGCGCACGGCTGGGGGCGAGCGTGTGACGGGAGATCGTGTGGTCGTAGCTGCGGGCGTTTGGTCGCGCGACCTGGACGGCTGGACGCCCGATACGACCCCGCCGGTGCGACCGGTCAAGGGGCAGATGATTCAGATGCGACGCAAGCGGCCGTTCGATCTCCAACACGTAGTGCGCGGCCCCGAGGCGTACCTCGCCCCCAAAAGCGACGGACGGATTGTGATGGGCGCCACGAGCGAAGAAATGGGTTTTGACACGACCGTGACCGCCGGTGGCTTGTACGATCTGCTGGAAGGGGGGTGGGAGGTGGTGCCCGGGATCCGTGACCTGCCGGTCGACGAAACTTGGGCCGGCCTGCGTCCCGCCAGCCGCGACCACGCCCCGCTCCTGGGCAGAACCTCCGCGCCGGGCCTCGTGATGGCGACGGGCCACTACCGCCACGGCATCCTGCTCACCCCGATTACGGCGGAGGAGATCGCCCGCCTCGTCCACACGGGAGAAACCTCGGACTGGCTCCGACCGTTTTCTCCGCAGCGGTTTTCTGAGGCCAAATCCTCCACCCCGTCGGCATGAACTCTCCCACAGAGACCACCATTCCAATCACCGTCAACGGCGACGGCCGCAGCGTCCCGGACGGGTACCCGCTCACGGACCTTCTACGGGATCTTGAGATCGACCCGGGCGATGACGACGCCACTACGGGCGTGGCCGTTGCACTCAACGGAAGCGTGGTGCGCCGCCAAGACTGGGAAGACGTACGGCTGGCCGAAGACGATACGGTCGAGGTCATTCAGGCCCAGCCGGGTGGGTAAGCGGCTCGACACCTGGGGCGTAGGGACCAATCTGAAAACGAATTGAGGGCAATACAATGTCTAACGATGTACGCACCAATGGGGCAGTGGAGCACGAGGCTGGAGACGCGCTCGTCATGGGCGATTACTCCTTCTCGTCCCGCCTGATTGTGGGCACGAGCCGCTATCCCAATCCCCAGGTCATGCTGGATGCCTTGGAGGCCACGGGCACTGAGTTGGTGACCGTCGCGATCCGGCGGGTAAACGTGGAGAACCCCGCCCCCGAAAGCCACCTCGACCTTCTCCGTCAGGGTGGCTACGAAGTGCTCCCCAACACTGCGGGGTGTTACACGGCCCGCGAGGCCGTCCTCGTGGCCCAACTCGCCCGCGAGGCACTCGGCACCGACCTGATTAAGCTCGAGGTCATCGGGGACGATGAGACCCTGATGCCCGACGTGGAGCAACTCCTCGACGCCGCCAAGACGCTCGTCGACGACGGATTCACGGTGCTCGCCTACGCCAACGACGACCCCATTACCTGCCGTAAGCTGGCCGACCTAGGCTGTGCGGCCGTCATGCCACTCGGATCCCCGATCGGAAGCGGGATGGGAATTGTAAACCCCTACAACCTCCGCATCATCCGCGAAGAGATTGACGACACGCCCCTGATCGTTGACGCGGGCATTGGCACGGCCAGTGACGCGGTGATGGCCATGGAGCTCGGCTACGACGGCATTTTGCTGAATACGGCCATCGCGCAGGCCCAACACCCGGTCGAGATGGCCCACGCCATGCGGCTGGCGGTAGAGGCCGGTCGGCATGCCCATCGGGCCGGGCGCATTCCCCGCCGCCTCTACGCCGAGGCCTCGTCACCGAGAGAGGGACGGGTGGAAACGTAGAGCATCATGGCGGCTCTTTTGGTGCCCGTGGGGTGCGCCTTTTGCGTGGATGTTGAGCAGCCCGGAACGATGCGCGGGTACGCAGTACGAGGGACGTTCCCGGCCTGGACGAATGCTCGGCCGGCCATGTCGAGTCTAGGAATCCAGCAACAACCTTGATGGCGGACCTGCCGTATCCACGTCTTGCGCTCATCGCCGATGGATTCACGGACGATGCCCGTGCCGACCGTGCCGTAGAGGCGGTGGAGGCGGGTGTGCGCTGGGTACACCTTCGAGATCATGAGGCGGGGCCGGACACGTTTCGGACGAAGGCCCAGGCGTTTGCCGCTCGTCTTCGTACCGCCGCGGACGGGGTTGCGATTACGATTAACAGCCACGTTGATGTGGCGGAAACCCTCGGGGCCGGCGCACACGTGGGATGGCGGGGGCCAGCTGTGTCGGAGGCCCGATCGGTGCTTGGGGCGAACGCCTTGATCGGCTACTCGGCCCACGAGCACGTGGAGGCAGAGGGGGACCGGACGCGCGGGGTCGACTACTACTTCTTCAGCCCGGTTTTCCCCACCGCCAGCAAGCCCGACCAGCCGTCGACCGGCATCGGGCCGCTCCGTGCCTTCTGCCAGGTGGCGTCGCCGGTTCCTGTGCTGGCCCTCGGAGGCATCACGCCCGAACGCGTGCCGGTGTGTCGGGAGGCTGGGGCCCGGGGCGTGGCCGTGCTCTCCGGCATCATGGACGTGGAGACGCCCCGGGCGGCGGCCCGGGCGTACCTCCGCGCCCTGAACGAAGTGAGGAAGTAGTTCTAGTCCGGGCCCTAGTCCACGAGCACGGGTAGTGCCCTGCTCTTCGCCGTTCATGTGTTAGCCCTGTTCCTAACGACCCATGCCCGATAAGCCTGTAGCCCTTACGATTGCAGGGAGCGACTCCGGCGGCGGTGCCGGCATTCAGGCCGATTTGAAGTCGATGGAGGCCAACGGCGTGTTCGGGGCCTCGGCCCTCGCCGCCGTTACCGCCCAGAATACCGAGACGGTTGCGGAGGCCCACGACCTTCCCCCCTCGCTCGTCGCCGCGCAAATCGACGCGGTGGCCACCGACATGGACGTGGCGGTGGCGAAGACCGGAATGCTCTCCTCCCCCGGTATCATCGAGACGGTGGCCGAACGCGTGGAGGCCCACGGGCTGTTTCCGTTCGTCGTAGACCCGGTGATGATTTCGAAAAGCGGCTTCAAGCTGCTCCAGGACGCGGCGATCGATACGCTGGTCCACGAACTACTGCCTCTGGCAACGGTCGTCACCCCGAACGTTCATGAGGCCGAGCACCTGACCAGTCTAGAGATTGAGACGACCGATGACCTCCGCACGGCGGGCGAGGCTCTGCTCGACTACGGCCCCGATGCGGTTCTCGTAAAGGGCGGGCATCTTGCCGACGTCGAGCAGGCGGTCGATGTGCTAGTGCGCCCGGATCACACCTCCACGTTTGCCGCGTCCCACATCGAGACGAAGCACACGCACGGTACAGGGTGCACCTACGCGTCTGCCATCGCCGCGAACCTGGCGAAGGGATACGATTTGGAGCGCGCCATCGACCGGGCCAAGTGCTACGTTACAGGGGCTATCCGGCATGCGTTGGCACTGGGACACGGACGCGGCCCGACGGGGCACTTCTTCCACCTCGACCCCGAGGCGGCCCTTTCGGAAGCCGATGTCGCTGTGGCCTCGTCCTAATCCGAGGGTCCGTCCAGCGTGAACACTCTGTAAGAACACGACCCGTCGGATCTTTTCCGTGTGCTGGGTCGTGTATGCCGGTGCGGTAAACGAAGCACCAAGCATCTGCCCGTAGCTCAGTCGGACAGAGCGCAGCCTTGCGGAGGCTGAGGCCGGGGGTTCGAATCCTCCCGGGCAGGCATTTCTCGAGCTGCTCCCCTCGGTCTCATCCTGAGATCGAGGGGTTTTTATTTGGGGCTGCCTGGGACGGGTTCGAGTCTGATCGGGCTGTGGGCTCAGGCGGGGCTCCCCACAACCCTGGTCGTTTCAGAAGCTTGGTTCAGTACCTATCTGCCTTCTCAGGTCCTGCATGCAGACACGAACCCTCCTCCTACGGAGTCCTTGAAGAGGGCTGGTAGGCGCGTAGGGAGTCGTTCAGCAATCGGCCCCAGGTTGCGTTGTACGGGTGCACGGCGGCTACGGGTTGGCCATCGCGGTACACCGGCCGTCCCCCGTTGGCCCAGCGGAAGATGGAGCCTTGGAGGTTGGATACCTGCGTAAAGCCCCGACTGCGGAGCGTCTGTGCCACCCCAGCCGAGCGGTAGCCCACCGAGCAGTACACCACGATGGGTGTGTCCACTGCGAGCGTATCGAGGGTCGGATACGCCTCGGCCGAAGGACTCACGCGCCGCGCACCCCGGAGATGGCTCACGGCGTACTCTTCGGCCGAGCGGGCGTCGAGCAGAACCGGACGGGCCGTAGACGCGTCCGCGAGCCGGTCGGCGAGAGAGTCGGTGGTGATGAAGGGCACGTCTGGATACTCTGCCGTGATCATTCGATCGACGGCCCGCCACGTGAGGTCCTGCGAGCAGCCGGTCTGAAGAGCGAGTACGCAGAGAGCGGAGGCGAAGAGTTTGCGCATAAGGGCAGTGGCGCGTCCCGGACGAGGGGGCGTCGGTGCGTGTAGACTGCGGGGCATAACGACGGAACCGGAAGCGTCCGCGCGGCCGGGGCAGCAGGAATGAGTCCCTGCGGCCGGGGCTACAGCGCAATGACGTCGTCGATGCTGGAGGCCTCTTCGTAGATCTCGATGACCTCCTCGCTCGACGACATGCGCAGGTGTGCGGTCACGCTCTTGTAGTTCCCCTTGCTCGACTCCCGGACCCGGACCGGGTGCTCGTCGAACACATCTTTCAGCTCGTCCAGGTGGGCCGCCGGGGCAATGAACTTAAAAGTGTACTGCGTCGGCCAGTCGTTCTGGTCGTCGAGCAGCTCCTTGAAACGGTCCCACCACGCCTCTTCGTTTTCGGCCTCGGGTTGGTTGATGAACTGCATCGCAGAAAGGGACTGATTTTGGGAATGAGGTCTGTTACTACGGGCTGCCCACCTCCGACGTTCGGATGACACTGCAGACTGCGCAATGTAAAATTACCAAAAGGAGGGCACCATTGCCTTGCATGTGCGCAGTCTCACAATACCTTTATTATCCTATCGGCATTTCCCAAGCACATCAATCTCCAACGTGTCCATGATGACGTGTCAGTCCCCATCCGTGTGGTCCCGTGTTGGCCGTTGGATTGGACTGGTCGGGCTCCTCATGTTCGGAGTCGTCTCCACTGCGTCGGCCCAGTCGGATCTGCTTCAGCGGTTCGAAGACAAAGTCACGACCTTTACGCTCGAGAATGGCCTCGACTTTGTGGTTGTTGAGCGCCACGACGCCCCGGTCGTGTCGTTCACCACGTACGCTGATGTGGGATCGGTGAACGAGCCGGAAGGTCGGACCGGCATCGCTCACATGTTTGAGCATATGGCCTTCAAGGGCACGACCACCATTGGCACAAAGGACATTGAGAAGGAGATGGCGGCCCTTGAGCGTCAGGAAGAGGCGTACCTGCGGCTCCGTCGTGAGCGCGCAGCGCCCCAGCCGGACTCCGCCCGCATCGCGGAGCTTGAGAAGCAATTTCAGCGCGCCCAGGAAGAGGCCAAGTCGCACGTACAGGAGGGCGAGTTCGAAAACCTCCTTCAGAAAAACGGGGTTGAAGGTCTTAACGCGTACACTTCGGCCGACGCAACGGTCTACCAGTACAGCTTGCCGGCCAATAAGACGGAATTGTTTTTTGCGCTGGAGTCGGACCGCTTCATGAACCCGGTCCTCCGGGATTTCTACACCGAGCGCGACGTGGTCATGGAAGAGCGCCGGCAGCGTGTAGGATCGAGCCCCAATGGCCGCCTCATTGAGGCCTACGTCACGTCGGCCTTCAAGGCGCATCCCTACGGCACCCCCATCATTGGACACATGTCCGATCTCCAGAAGCTCTCGCGCACCGACGCGCAGGAGTTTTTTGACACATACTACAACGCCAACAACCTCACGGTTGGCATCGCTGGGGATGTGGATCCGGAGCGGATGCGAACCCTTGCTGAGAAGTACTTCAGCCGGCTGCCGGCGGGCGAGGCGCCACCTCCCGTGCGCACCGAGGAACCGGAGCAGTTTGGTGAACGCCGCGTGGTGCTCCGCGAGCAGGCACGTCCGCGACTGATGGTGGGCTTCTCGCGCCCCAGCATGTACAGCCCGGACGACCCGGTGTACGAGGTACTGGCCGACGTGCTGGCGGGCGGGCGGACCAGTCGGCTGTACAAGGGCCTCGTGGAGACGGAGAAGGCCCTCGCCGTGCAGATTCCGTCGTACTTCGCAGAGTTTCCGGGCGGCAAGTACGAGAACGAGTTTTCGATTCTCGCCTTTCCCAATCGTGGGGTGTCGCCGGACAGTCTGGAGCACTCCATCTACGATGTGCTCGAGACGGTGAAGGACGAGGGCATCACGCAGGAGGAGTTGGCGCGTGCCAAGACCCGTGCGCGGGACGAGTTCATTGGACAGCTCGACTCGAATGGCGGTCTGGCTGAGCAGTTTGCCGAGGCGGAGGCCCTGACCGGCGACTGGCGAAGCGTTTTTGAGTCGCTGAATGAGATTGAGGCCGTGACGGTGGAGGACGTGCAACGGGTGGCCCGAGAGACGTTTCAGGCCAGTAAGCGCACGGTCGCCATTATGAAGTCTCCGGAGGATGACGGAGCGCCCACTGCTTCTGCAGACTAGAGGGCTCCGCGTCTCCTCGTCCGAAGTCTCCGAACCGAATCAAATCCTGTCTTGCGATGAACACGACTCGATCTCTGCTTACGTCTTCGCTCACGTCCGCACTGGCCGCTGTGGTTCTCTTCGGGCTCGCCGCGCACCCGGCCACCGCTCAGCAGAATGACATCCGTACGGCAGACTACGACGTGCAGGCGCTCACGTACCCGGACCTCCGCGACTTTGAGGCGCCGGCGCCGGAGCGCGTGCAGCTCGACAACGGCATGACCGTGTTTCTGCTTGAGGACCGTGAGCTCCCGCAGGTGAACGCCGTGGCCCGCATCGGGACCGGCTCCGTTTACGAACCGGTCGAGAAACGGGGATTGGCCTCCATCACCGGAACCGTTATGCGCAGTGGCGGGACCGAATCGATGTCCTCGGACAGTCTGAACACGACGCTCGAGAATTTGGGCGCCACCGTCGAAACTGGCATCGGAGAGACCTCCGGAACCGCCTACATGTCCACACTCACGGAGAACGTGGATACGGTGCTCCCCATCTTCGCCGAGGTGCTCCGCCGGCCCGCCTTCGCGCCGGAAAAGCTGCAGCAGGCGAAGAGCCGCACGAAGTCCGGTATTACGCGGCGCAACGACAATGCCCAGCAGATCGCCTCCCGCAAGTTTGATCAGGTGCTCTATGGCGAAGACAGTCCGTACGCTCGCACCCCTGAGCTCTACACCATCGACCGCATTGAACGACAAGACCTGGTCGAATTTCACGATCAGTACTTTCACCCGAACAATGTCATTCTGAGCGTGTGGGGCGACTTCGACGCCGACCGGATGGCCCAGCAGATCCGCTCACAGTTTGCGGACTGGACGGCCCCGGAGGACTTTGAGCCCCCCACACCTCCGACGCCGGACGCCACTCGCGCATATTCGGTCAACTTTGTGCCGAAAAGCGACGTTACCCAGAGCACCGTCTACATGGGCCACGCAGGCGAGATGACACGTCGCAGCGACGACTACGCTGCGGTCACGGTGATGAACGAGGTGCTTACCGCTCCCTTCACGGGCCGTCTCTTCAACTCGGTCCGCTCGGAAAAGGGACTTGCCTACTCGGTGGGCGGCCAGTATACGGCCGGCTACAACCGCCCCGGTCGCTTCTTCGCCGCTGTGTTTTCGAAGAGCGCGAGCACAGTGGAGGCTGCCCAGGCCACCATCGCGGAGGTGGAGGGAATGAAGCAGAACCCGCCCACGCAGCAGGAGCTCAGCCTGGCGAAGGACAGCTACCTTAACTCCTTTGTCTTCAACTTCGATTCGGAGCGGGAAATCCTAAGTCGCCGCGCCACCTACGCGTACTACGACTACCCGGCCGACTTCCTCCAGCAGACGAAAAACGCGATTGAGGAGGTGACAGCCCAGGACGTCCTGTCGGTGTCCAAGCAGTACCTGCACCCCGAAGAATCGCACGTCCTCGTCGTGGGGAATAGCGACCAGTTTAGCAAGGACCTTTCGGCGCTTACGAAGGGTGGGGCAGTGGATACCCTCGACACGTCGATTCCGCGTGAGCCGCCGAGCGCCCAAACAGACGCGCCCACGGCCGCCGACAAGGAGGCCATGGCGGCGGGGCAGACGCTCCTGGCCAGTGCCCAGGATGCCCTCGGGGGGACGGCCTTCGACAAAATCCAGAGCATGCGCATCGTCACCACCCAGCAGGGGCGCACGGTCCGTACGGTCGTGGAGCTTCCGGACAAGATGCGCGTGGAGCGGGGCGGCATCACGATCACGAGCGACGGCTCCACAGTGAAAATGCAACGGGGCGGGCAGACGCGCACGCTCCCCTCGTCGATGAAAGGACGCATCACGGGACAGCTTTGGCGCAGCGTGCCGTACCTCATGGCCAGCCTGGACCGGGACGGTCTCTCGGTGCGGGCCCAGGGCGACACCACGATCAGTGAGACGACCTACCGCAGCGTCCGTGTGGAGCCCCCCAGCGGGACGGCCTATACTCTGCATCTGAACGCCGAAACCATGCGCCCCGAGCGCATGACGCTGACGCAGCAGAATCCGCGCAGTGGCGCGACGGTGGAGGTGACGCAGGTCTTTACGGACTACAAGGAAGTGGACGGCGTGATGCTGCCGTACACCACGCAGACGACCCAGGATACGGGCCAGAAGACCCGTGAGAGCACGGCAAACATTCAAGAATTGGAGATCAACGTGGAGCCCGAGGCGAGCCTCTTCACGCTTGGAGGCTCCGGATCGAAGTAGGAGCAACCGTGCATGCTTAGCGGATCCGCACCCGGAGTGCTTGCCGGCACTCCGGGTGCTTTTGTGTTGGGGCCGAAGGGTGAACTGCGGGGCTGCCGGGTCCGTTTATGGAGACACGATTCTCTCGTACCACTTCTCTAAGCTCTCCATGTCCATTCCGTCCCAGGTTGAGTTGTGTGACGTTGGCCCGCGCGACGGTTTCCAGTTTGAGGACCAGTTCATTCCCACGGACTTGAAGGTCGAGACCATTACGGCCCTCGCCGACGCCGGCGTGCCACGGATTCAGGTGACCTCGTTTGTCCACCCGAAGTGGGTACCACAGATGAACGACGCGGAGGCGGTGTGCGAACGGCTGCCGGCGCGGGATGACGTAACGTACGCCGGGCTCGCGCTTAACCAGAAGGGCCTGGAGCGCGCCGTCGCGGCGGGACTGTCGCACGTGGATCTCTCCATTGCCACCCACGACCAGCACAGCCAGGACAATGCCAACCGGACGGTCGACGAGGCGGTGGTGCAGGCGGAGGACATGGTGCGGTACGCCCACGAACACGGCCTGCAGACGCAAATGGGCTTTCAGACTGTCTTCGGTTACCGGGCTCCGGGAGATACGCCCCTCGATCAAATCGTCGAGATGAGCCGCCACTTTGCAGATCTCGGCGTCGAGTCGATCTCCCTGGCGGACTCGACAGGACTGGCGAACCCACGGATGATCAAGAAGCGGGTACGGGCGGTGCAAGGGGGGATCGACGATACGCCGCTCGTGCTGCACCTGCACGATACGCGCGGCCTGGGGCTCGCCAACGTCTACGCGGCGCTACAGACGGGCGTAAATCGGTTCGATACGTCGCTCGCCGGCATGGGGGGATGCCCCTTCATCGAAGGGGCGACGGGAAACATTGCCACCGAAGACACAACCTACCTGCTCGACGAACTGGGAATCGACACGGGCGTGAACCGGGCAGCGATAGGACGGGCGTCACTCCGCATCGAGGCGTTTCTTGAGAAGGAGTTTCCGGGAAAGCTCCACCGCCTCTTGCAGCGAGAAGGGAAGGTTGCGCATCCATCCTAGTACGAACTCCGCCGTTCCGAGCCTCCATTTCCGCGTGGAGCATGCAGGTTCGTATCACTCGTTGTCCAGAAACGCTGAGCGCCCCTGGAGCACCGAGCGGTCCCAGCTCTGCCTCCGGAATTCAACGACGTACGGGTAGCCGCTTGCGGTCGCAACGTAATTTCGGCCTGCCGGATCGGACCGGAGCTGCACGGTGCGACGCGAGCCGTCGGCGAGCTCGATACCGATCGTGTAGGACACCTCGCCCAGGTCCTCCTTGGTCATGTTTTCGGCGAACCCGTCGGCCCGAAGCGACGCGAGGGTCCGCAGTAGGGAGGAGGTTTTACCCCGTGACAGCGTGTCGCCCGCCGACACCCATGCGTCCGGCGCCGCGGATGTGTCGCTCCGGGTGGCCCGCTCCATGGTAAACGAGCTGTCGGCCGGGTAGCGGAAGTCGATCCGCTGGATCTGGGAGCGGTCGAGGGCCCAGACGGTCTTGTCGCGCCACCCCTCGACGCTGCGGCTGGTGAGGCTCCGGAGGGACTGCTCGATCGAGTAGACGTCGGGGTGGTCGGGAGTGCGGACGTACGTGATGGGCGTGCCCCGGCGGCGGCGCTGCATCGGATTTCGTCGCTGTCCGCCGGACTCCGGACGACGAATCCGCGTGCGGCCCACGATCAACTGCCCGAGCTCCTGGTCGCCGTCGCCCAGCATCGTGATCGTCGTGCCGGTCGAGTCGACGCCGTACTGGGGGTGCTTGTCCGGCTGACGGGTCGCGACGGCGCCCACCTGGAGGGACGGCAAGGTGCCAAGCAACTGGTTCACCGACTGGGCGTTGGCCGGGTAGGTGACCGACGTGTCGGGCGGGGCCACCGACCAGCCGCCGCCCGACCGCTCCAGCCGCACGGGGGAACGGTCCGACCGCTCAATCTCGATGGCCTGCACCGCACTTGTGTCCACGCCGAGCAATTCCTGCTGGAAGGCCGCGCTGGAGGTGGTGCTCCAGCTCCACGACGTGGCCAGCGCGAGTGCGAGGGTGCCGGCAAAAATGACCGCCAGAGTCTGGGTCGCGTTGGTCATGCCAGGTTCGAGTGTCGAATGGCGAGTTGCGAATGAGGAATGCGAGGTGGGCTTCCGGCGGAGATCAGGCGCTCAGGCCGGCCTCTTTCCAGCGCTGGCGTCGCGCTTGATTGCGTCGGTATCGCACCAGCCCGTACCCGACGACGAGCAGGAGGGGGAGCAGCACGTTCACGTACTTCAGGATCGTCTTCGTCGACGGGGCAATCTGCTTCAGTGGGCGACTCGTCACGCGCTGTGTGCGCAGGGACAGGAGGCCGGTGTCGCCCGCCAGGTAGTCGATGCTGTTCGCCATGAGGTTGACGTTGCCGCCCGGAAGGCGTTGCTTCCGCTGGCCGGTCCCGTTCACGATGAAATCCCCGTCCCCGAATACCGCCACTTTCGTCTCGGGACTCCGGGTCCGCTCCACGGAGAGCGTATCCACGTCGGCGAACGCGGAGGAGAACGTGCCCTCCAGCAGTCCGGCCACGGGGAACGACGACCCCGAGAAGTCGGCGACCGCCCACTCCTGCTGCGGGCGAATGCTGGTGGGGAGGGACGCCAGGGCCGACTGGTTCGACGACCGGGCGAGCACCGTTACCTGCGCCGTCGTGTCGGCCTGCGTAGTGTCCAGCGACGAGACGAACCGGAAGACCGCCTGATCCAGTCCGTCGCTGATCGGGTGGCCCGAAAAGTTGGCGATTTGTGGGATGTAAGGGTAGCGGATCCGGTTCATGACCCGGAAGCCGCCCCGCTGCTGCTGCACCCGGACGGCGGTGGCGTTCCGGTCACGTACGAGGTTGGGCTGGATGGGGAGGCCGTAGGTGTCGAGCAGCGGTTCGAGGCCCGTCGTCTTGGGCCGGGCCTGTCCAAAGCGCATATTCGCTTGCGCCCGGTTCAGGGCAAAGAGGGTGGGCCCACCCCGCATCACGTACTGGTCCACCGCCAGGGCCGCCTGCGTAGAAAGCCCATTCTGGGGTCGCGCCACGAGCAGCACGTCCACCTCCGGCGGTACGCCCGCGGTGTCCACGCCCGAGACCGTCTGGATGTCGTAGCGCCCCTCCAGAGCACTCTGGAGCTGCGTCATCGCGTTGAGCCCCGGCTCGCCGTGGCCCTGCAGCACGCCCAGCACAGGCTTGGTCTCGCTCGTCAACTTCTTCATCGTGCTGGCGATCGTGTACTCCAGCGCCGAACCCGGCTCGACGAAGGGGACGACCTCCCGCTGATCCTGATACTGGAAGACCGCGCCCAAGTAGACCCGCTTCTGCGTCATCTGATTTTGCTGGCGCACGTTGACCGCGATCGGGCGAACGCCGGCCTGACGCGCCTCCTTCGCTTTTTTGTCACTCTCATTCGGGTTCACGAAGTTGAACTCCACGTTTCCGTCCGCGGCCGCGCGAAACTCCTGCAGAAGCGCCCGAAACTCATCCTCCGTGCGCCCAAACCGGGCCGGCAGGTTGCCCGAGAAATAGGCCGTCACGGTCACCGGATCCTCCAGGTTCTGGGCGATGTCGTGGCTGGCGCTGGCGAGCGTGTAGCGGTTGTTCGCCGTCAGGTCGGCCCGCCACAGAAACTGGCTCGCCACGTAGGTGAGGGCGATAAGGCTGCCCGCGATGAGCAGCACCTGAAGGATGGCTTCGCGCCGGTTCGCAAGAAAGCCTGCGAATGCGTTCGACATGGACGAAAGCGTTTTGGGTTGTGTGTTGAGGATTCAGGGTTGGGGGATGGCGCTGGGCGCTTGGAGGCGTTGGAAGCGTTTGGGGGGCTCCATGCGTCCGTGCCTCCGCAGCCTCCACGCTCACGACCAGCTTCGGCTCTTGAGGGAGACCGTGGCGGCGAGGAGGCCTACGACTGTGAGGGTGAAGACGTAGAGCACCGACGCCGCGTCAATTACGCCCCGCGACATCGTCTGAAAGTGGTTCTGTAGGTCGAGGAATCCGGCGATGTTCGCCAGGAAATCGGGCAGGATGGTCGTCATCTGTCCGAACAGCAGGTGGAGGAAGGCGGCCAGGAAGAGGCTCAAGAGGAAGGCCACGATCTGATTCCCCGTGAGGCTCGACGCAAAGAGGCCGATGCTTACGTAGACCGCGCTGATGAAGAGCAGCCCGAGGTAGCCGCTGATTGTGGCCCCGTGGTCGATGGGGCCGAGCTGGGCGACGGTGACGTAGTAGGGGAGGGTGAAGACGAGGGCGATGGCCACGAGCCCCCACGCCGCCAGCCACTTGCCGGTCACAATTTCGAGGTCGTCGACCGGTTTCGTCGCCAAGAGTTCGAGCGTCCCGCTGCGCCGCTCCTCCGCAATCATGCCCATCGTGACGGCCGGGATGAAGAAGAAGAGGGTCCAGAAGGAGACCCGGAAAAAGACATCGAGCGACGCCTCGCCCACGAAGAAGATGTCGCCCTGCCCGAACAGCCATGTAAAGGTGCCGCTCAAGCCGAGGAAGATGACGAGGAGGACGTAGGCGGTGAGGGAGTCGAAGAACGCGTTGACTTCGCGCTTGCAGATCGTCCAGACGGCGTGCATGGTCGCGGGCGAATGATGCGTGACGAGTGATGCGTGAGGGGCATGCGAGTCGCGTGATGAGTGGGGGGCGGTTCGGGACTCCACGCATCACGCTTCACGAATCACGTCTCATGGCTCACACCTCGCCTGTCGTTGTCTCAGCCGGGGTATCGGACGAGGTCTTCGTATCCGAGGGCGTTTCCGGCGTCTCCGTGAGGTCGCGGAAGACATCCTCGAGGCTCGATTCGATGGGCGTCAGTTCGGTAAGCACCCAGCCGCGGTCGGCGCAGAGACGGAAGACGTTGGCGGCGGGCTCAGTGTCGCCCTCAGCGGCCAGTTCGTAGGACCCATTCGTGCGCTGGACGGAGGCAACGCCGTCGAGTGTTTTGAACGCCCCGTCCACGTCGGCGTCGCCGGGCGCGTCGACGGTCACGCGCAGCCGCGTGCCGCCCATGAACTGCTGCCGGAGTTCCTCGGTGGCCCCGTCCGCCACGATGCGCCCCTGGTCGATGATGAGGATGCGGTCGCATGTCATCTCCACCTCCTTCAGGATGTGGGAGCTGAGCATGACCGTCTTCTCCTTTCCGATCTCCTTGATCAGCTCGCGGATTTCGACGATCTGGTTGGGGTCGAGCCCGGTCGTCGGCTCGTCGAGGATGAGGACGGGCGGGTCGTGGAGAAGGGCCTGCGCGAGGCCCACCCGCTGCTGGAAGCCCTTGGACAGCTCGCCGATCCGCTTGTGGCGCTCCGGCCCCAGCCCGCAGACGTCCATCATCTCCCGGATGCGGTCGTCCATCTCGGCCTCGGGCACCGACTGGAGATCGGCCGAGAGGCGGAGGTAGTCGATCACCGGCATGTCGGTGTAGAGCGGCGTGTTCTCGGGCAGGTACCCAATCCGGCGCCGCACCGCCTCCGGATGCTCGTGGATGTCGTAGCCGTCGAGCGTGGCCGTGCCGGCGGTCGGATCCAGGTAGCACGTCAGGATCCGCATCGTCGTGGTCTTGCCGGCCCCGTTCGGCCCAAGAAACCCGAGCACCTCGCCAGTGCTCATTTCGAAGCTCACGTCGTCGACGGCCTTCTGGTCGCCGTACACCTTCGTCAGATTCGACGCAGTGATGCCCATGAGATCGACGGAAAGCCGTGTGGTGGAGGGACGAAAACGGCGTCGAGTCGTCGCCAAAAATGTCACTTTCATGAAACGAGGGTCGCGGGATGATATTGTTTTCTGCCTTCGGAAATGCTGTGAAAACCCTTGGAAAACAGCCGCGAGTTCTCGCGTTCCGGAGGGCCGAGTCCGTGTGTAGAAGCGTGCGGACCTCCGCGATCTGGTGGACGTCCGTACACGATCGAAACGCACTGTTCTTCCGGACTCGACAGGCCGATTCTCTGGCATGGTTGACCCCTCGCTTCCCGACTGGACCCGCGCCGTCGTCAAGGTGGGCAGCGCCCTCGTGGCCCCCGACGACCGCGGGTGCAGCACCACGCATCTTCTGCCCATCGCGCGGTTTATCATCGAGAGCCGCCGGAAGGGCAAGGAGGTGATTCTCGTCTCCTCGGGCGCCGTGGCCGCCGGGCTCGCCGAGCAGGGCCGCAGCGGCCCGGGAACCGGCCTCTCGATCCCCGAGCGGCAGGCCCTCGCCGCCCTCGGCCAGCCGCTGCTGATGGCCCACTGGCGCCGCCTCTTCGACGTGTCCTGCGCGCAGGTGCTGCTGACGTACGATGACCTGCAGCGGCGCTCCCGCTTCGTGAACGCCAAAAATACGATCGCCGAGCTCCTCGATCACGGCACGCTCCCGATCGTGAACGAAAACGACACGGTGGCGACGGAGGAGTTGAAGGTGGGCGACAACGACAACCTGGCCGCCTACGTGGCGGTCCTCGCGGAGGCGGACCTCCTCGTCATCTGCTCCGACGTGGACGGCCTCTACACCGCCGATCCGCACGACGACCCCGACGCGGAGCGCCTGACGGACATCGAAGAGATCACCGACGAGATCTACGACATGGTGGGCCCGTCGCACCGGGCGATCTCGACAGGTGGGATGCAGACGAAGGTGGAGGCGGCGGAGAAGGCGACCGACCGCGGCATCGACACGGTGCTCGTCAACGGCACGAGGGGTGACCATCTCGATGCACTCGGACGCGGAGAGATGCCGGGCACCCTCTTCCGCCGCGTCGAGCGGCCCCTCTCCGCCCGCAAGCACTGGATGCTCCACGCGCTCCCGACGGCGGGGCGGATCGTGGTGGACTCGGGGGCCGCGGACGCCCTGCGACATGACGGCGCCTCGCTGTTGCCCTCAGGCATCGTAGGGGTGGAAGGATCTTTTGCGCAGGGCGACGCCATCGAGATCGTCGCAGAGGCAGAGGACACATCCCGCATTGCGAAAGGCATCACGCAGTACGGCGCCACCGACCTGCGACGCATCCGGGGGCGACAGAGCCACGCCATTGCCGAGGTGCTCGACGATGCCCCGGCCGACTACGTGATCCATCGGGACGACCTGGTGGTGGAGGGGTGACACGTATTGCGTATTTCATATTGCGTAGACGAGCGAGGGGACGCAATACGCACTACGCAATACGAAATACGCGCTAATGGACGGAGCACCATCGTCCGCTTTGTGTACGGTAGATCACAGCCCGACCCCCAAACACTAATCGCCGATCCCGTCATGCCCGAGACCATCACCGAGACTCCGTCCGTTCAATCCCTCGCGGCGGAGTGCGAGGCCGCCGCCCGTGAGCTAAGCACCCTCGCGACCGAGAAAAAAAACCGCGTGCTGCGGCAGATGGCCGACGCGCTGGAGGCGGAAGAGGAGGCCATCCTGGCCGCCAACGGCGAAGACGTGAGCGCCGCCCGGGAGGAGGGAATCTCCGATGCGCTCATTGATCGACTCGTCCTCAATCCCGAGCGCATCGAGAAGATGGCCAATGCGCTGCGGGACGTGGCGTCCTTTTCCGACCCCGTGGGCGAGATGAGCGGTACGACCAAGCGGCCCAGCGGCATCGAGGTCGGCCGGATGCGCATCCCGCTCGGCGTCATCGGCATGATCTACGAGGCGCGGCCCAACGTCACGGCCGACGCGGCGGGGCTCTGCTTCAAGGCCGGCAACGCGGTGCTACTGCGCGGCGGCTCCAACGCCTTCAACTCAAATCAGGTCATCGCCGCAGCGCTGCACGAGGCCCTGGAGGCGGAGGGCGTGAATCCAGCGGCCGTCACGCTCATCCCCACCACCGACCGCGACGCGGTGCAGGAGATGCTGACGCTCAACCAGCACATCGACCTCATCATTCCGCGCGGCGGCGAGGGACTCATTCGCTTCGTCGACGAAACGAGCCGCATCCCCGTCATCAAGCACTACAAGGGCGTCTGCCACCTCTACGTCGACGAGGATGCTGACCTTGAGATCGCCGAGGACCTGCTGCTCGACGGCAAGGTGTCGCGCCCCAGCGTTTGCAACGCGCTGGAGACGCTGCTCGTGCACGAGGACGTGGCGGAGGATTTTCTACCGCGCGCCAAGGCGCTCCTCGACGAGGCAGACGTGGAATTACGAGGTGACGCGCGGACCCGCGATGTTCTTCCAGGCATCACGGAGGCCACGGGGGACGACTACGCCGCCGAGTACCTCGATCTCACCCTGGCAGTCCGGGTGGTGGACAGCGACGACCAGGCGATGGACCACATCACCGAGTACGGCTCCAACCACACGGAGGTCATCGTCACCGACACGCTCCCCACGGCCCGCCGGTTCGTGCGCTCGGTGGACGCGTCGGTGGTCCTCGTGAATGCGTCGTCCCGCTTCTCAGACGGGGGCGAGCTGGGCCTCGGCGCCGAGATCGGCATCTCCACCACCAAGCTGCACGCCTACGGCCCGATGGGGCTCGATGCCCTCACCACTGAGAAATTCGTGGTGTACGGGGAGGGGGAGACGCGGCACCCGGTGGAGAAATAAAGCGTCCCCCGCGCCGTCCCTGTAGCAATCAGCCGAGAGCCTCTAAGCAAAGGAGAACACGAGTCCGGCGGCGGCAAGACCAGTGCCGATCGTGATGACGACTGCACTTGTAAGGTAGGCGAGAACCGGGAAGAGGCGGGCCTTCCAGCCGTGTTCGAAGAAAACCCCTCCGCTGTGGGCATGAAGTCCAGTCTGCAGGAGAAGTGGGAGGGGGCCAATGAACGCCGGCGCTCCCCAAAAGCAGAGGGGACCGAGGAGACCTAAAAACAAGGTGGCCTGTGCCGTAACGTAAAGCTCAAATACAAATCCCTCCGCGAACGTTCGCTTCGGCATTGTCCAGCGGAGAAACAGTCCTGCAAGCACACTGCTGAGCAGGCCGAGATAGGTCTGTACTTGCTGAAACCAGTCGAACAAGGCTCTCGCGAGATCCTGCGCGGAGGTCCAGTCGAACGCAGCCCGAAACGGCGATCCGGGGCGAAACACCTGTGTGGGGGCGATGCCCAGTGATCGCCACGTCGACTCGTACACCTTGGCCTGTCCTTCAACCCATGCCCCCCGGAAGAAGAGGAAGACGAGAAATGTGATTGTGGCGGTGAGCAAGAAGTACCCGATGGGGTTCACGAACTGTTTGCGCTCGCCCTCCACGTATCGCCGGGCCACTCGCCCGGGGTTGCGCGCGGCCTGACGGAAGGTTTGCCCGACGCCCCGTTCGAGGTCCTCCAGGTCCAGTGCAGATTCGAGGAATCGGCGCACGAGGTGGCGGACCCGGAGCACCGGGACCTGTCGCTGCCCGCAGTGGTGACAGTACTCCCCGATGAGTACCGTGCCACAGTTTCGGCAGGTCTCCTCACGGTCGGGGGACGAGGGAGCATCCGGGCGCTCCGACGCGTTGGACATAGGCCGAAAGGACTGAGAGGGATGTGGATAGACGCACGATTGCATCTGCGTACGCGGTGCTCGTTCCGGTCGTAAACGGACTCGATCGGAAGGGGATCGTCGTCTCCGGAGGCCGAATCCGCCGTGTCCGGAACGGATTCTGTTGGCATGGTTTTGGTCCCTGCCTGGGCCCAGACCCCCGAGACGTGAGGTGGGTGGGCTCCCTCCTGTTTACGTGAGCGCGCAACGGACGTGTCCTTCCCTCTGTCGAACATTTTTCGGTGAGATGACGTCGCTCACGCGCCGCACCGTCTATTACCTGCTGGTACTCGTTGCCGCCACCCTGGCATTGACGGGGGCCTACAGCCTTGGAATGAGCGTGTGGGAGGGGCGGCCCCGGCCCTGGTATCAGTCCCTCCAGGTCGTCGTGCAAACGTTCACGACCACGGGCTTCGGCGAGGACGCCCCGTGGCGGAGCCCGCAGATGAACCTGCTGGTGATCGTCATCCAACTGGCGGGCATCGGACTCATCCTCAGCGCGGTCGATGTGTTTGTCGTGCCTTGGCTGCGCAAAGCGCTTCGCCCGACCGCCCCGACCCGCCTCTCGTCCCGCTCGGGCCACGTTATCGTTTGTGGATACACCCCGCGCGTGGAGGTTTTCGTAGACGAAATGAAGACGCGTGGGCAGGACTACGTGCTGATTCTTTCGGACGCGGAGCGGGCCGGGACACTGATGGAGGAGGGATACACAGTGATGACGGGCGACCCGACGTCGATGGAGACGCTAGAGGCGGCGCATCTCGCCTCTGCCCGCGTGCTTGTAGCCGATGTGGCCGACGACGAAAATGCAAGCGTCGCATTGGCCGCCTGTGAGGTCGACCCCGACGGCCGAATCATTACCCTAGTAGAAGATGCCTCGCTCGCCCAGTACCACCGGGCCGCGGGGGCCGACTTGACGCTTTCCCCGCGCCAATTGCTGGGCCAGAGCCTCGCCGCGCGGGTGCCCATGGCCGCGGCGGCCAACGTCGAAAAAAGCGTGGCCGAACAGGACGACATCGAATTCGCGGAGATTGTCGTGACGCGCCGAAGTCCTCTGCACGGGTGCACGCTCGCGGAAGCGAAACTGCCGGATCGCTTTGGCCTCCGCGTGATTGGAACGTGGCTCGACAATTCGTTCGAGACCTCCCCGGCGTCGGACACCGTGCTTAACGACCACACGCGCCTGTTCGTGGCTGGGTCCGGCGACCAATTGGCGGACGTACGCCGTGAGATGTCAGCCTACGTCCGCGCTTTCACGGCGCAGTCCATCCTCCTGGCCGGATACGGCGATTCGGGGCACGCGGTGGCCGCGTCCCTCCGTCAGGCGCGGGCGGAGGTCACTGTCGTTGACGTTCAGGACCAGGAAGGAGTGGACGTGGTGGGCGACGTACGGGACCCTGAGGTGTTACGTGAAGCCGGCATTGAGACGGCCTCGGCCCTCATCGTTTCGGTGGACGACGACACCGTCGCCACGTTTACCACCCTCATCGCCCGCGACCTCAACCCGGATTTGCAAATCCTGGTACGCGCCCACGAGGAATCGACAGTGCAGAATCTGTACCGGGCCGGCGCTGATTTTGTACAGGCCCTGCCGGTGGTCTGCGGTCGCATGCTGGCGACCACCGTGTTCGAGGACGACGGACACTTGGCTCCGGACCAGCACGTGAACGTGGTGCGCCTTCCCGTGCCCACACTGGAGGGGCGAACCCTGGCGGACGTGGACCCTGACCCGCAGACCAACTACACGGTGCTCGCTGTGAGTCGTGGGGACGCATTCCTCACCGATACGAACAACGGAGCCTTCACCTTCGAGGCGGGCGATGAGGTCATCGTGGCTGGCACCGACGATGGTCTTGAGCAGTTTCGGGCGCGGCTCCAGGGAGCGGCAGGGGCGTCGTAGCGCTCCGGGAGGCGGCGGGGAGAAGCCCTTCTGCTATGATGTAGAGCCGGCAGGCTGCTCCGCGCCACTCCATCCGTGTCGGCGCAGTCGTTGCCAGGCCGCCGCGATCTGTTCTGGGGAGAAGCGCTCCGCCTTGCGGCGGCTCCAGTCCTGCACCGCCCGCACGGTCGCCGCGGGGCGGCGCCGCGCCTGCGGGTCGTGCTGGAGGATCCAGCCCACGGTGGCGAGCAGTTCGAGCTCGTCGGGCGCATCGCAGTCCGCGATGAGTAATTGCATCCGAGTGTGGCGCTCATCGGCCTTTGGGTGGTCCGAGAGAACGTGCCGGGCCGTGGTCACGGCCGCCCGCTGCAAGTGGAATGGTGAATCCTGGTGCGACGGGTCGTATCCCTCGATAAAGTGCCCCTCGATTCGGCGGAGCACGGCGGTGAGGCCCGCGGCACGAAGGCCACGTGTGCCCGGCTCGAACGTGAGGCGCAGGTCCTCGCCTGCTTCCTGCAGCAAAAACGCAAGATTGTGCGCCGCGTGTGGGCTGATGGCCCCGTCCATCGGAGCGAAAGCACGGAGCACTGCAAGGAGAAGGGCCCGCCCCCGTGTCATCGCAGGGCGTTTGGCCTCCGCGGCGTTCTCCTGCGCGTCGACCGAGCGGGGGGCGTAGACCAGGGCACGAACAGTGTCGAGCGATTCGAGTGGGGCGGTGAGCAGTGGGCGTACGGTGGGCCAGTCGAGCCCGCCCCCGCCGCAGCCCAACGCGGGAACGGCGAGCGACGAGATGGCGCGGGTAGTGACCTCATTGCTGAGGGCTGCCATTCCTGACTGGATATGTGCGGACGACGAGGCGTCCCGCCAGTGGTCCTTCGTTGCCACGTTTAGGACATAACGAGGCCGTTGGGCATCGCCAAAGAGTCCCCCGCGGTCGTGCACGAGCACATCGCCCGGCGCCAGGGCGCCGGCGGCGCAGGCAGCCTCGTACTCGGCAAAGTTGTCCGGGAACCGCGTCTTGAATTGACGACAGAGTCCGCGTTTCATGAGGCCGGCGCAGTGGACCGGATTTACGAGGGCCGCGACGTCCGCGTCGAACAGATTGCCCTGCACGATGTCGACCATAGCACGCGGAGTGTACAAGCAGAAATGCCTCCCGCCGCGAGACGACGGGAGGCGCGAATCAGAAAACCGGACAGAGCCTCCTACGTCTGCAACACAGCGTCCAACTCTTTCTCCTTGTCCGCCTCGTAGGCATCGGCCGGCGGACACGAGCAGAAGAGATTGCGGTCGCCGTAGGCGTCGTTCACACGGCGCACCGTGGGCCAGAACTTGTGGTCGCGCACAGCGTCCGTCGGGTAGGCCGCTGTCTCCCGGCTGTAGGGGTGTGCCCACGTGTCGGCCGTCACCATCTCGGCGGTGTGGGGGGCCTGTTTGAGCATGCTCTCCTTCGTCTCCAGTGTACCGGTTTCGACGGCCTCAATCTCGCTTCGAATGGCCTTGAACGCGTCGACGAGGCGGTCCAGTTCGGCCTTCGACTCGCTCTCGGTGGGTTCAACCATAAGGGTGCCCACGACTGGCCAGCTCATCGTGGGGGCGTGAAAGCCATAGTCCATGAGCCGCTTGGCCACGTCCTGCTCATTGATGTCGAGCGCCTTGCGGAATGGGCGCAGGTCGAGGATGAATTCGTGCGCCACGCGGTCGTTGGGGCCGCGGAAGACGATGTCGTAGTGGTCGGCCAGCTGGTCGGCGAGGTAGTTGGCGTTGAGGAGCGCGGTCTTGGACGCATTCGTGAGGCCCTCCGCACCGAGCAGCTTGATGTACGCCCAGGAAATCAGCAGGATGAGGGCGCTGCCGTGTGGCGCGGCGGCGATGGCGGGGATGTGGTTCTCGCCGCCGGTGTCTACGACCGGATGGCCTGGGAGGAAGGGGGTCAGGTGTTCGGCCGTGCAGACGGGGCCCACGCCCGGCCCGCCGCCGCCGTGCGGGATGCTGAAGGTCTTGTGCAGGTTGAGGTGGCACACGTCGACGCCGTACTCGCGGGGACGGCAGAGGCCCACCTGCGCATTCACGTTCGCCCCGTCGAGGTAGACCTGTCCGCCGTGCTCGTGCACCACATCGCAGATGTCCTCGACGTGCTCCTCGAAGACTCCATGCGTAGACGGGTACGTGATCATTGCGGCCGCCAGGCGGTCGCTGTTCGCCTCGGCCTGCTCGCGCAGATCGTCGAGGTCCACGTCCCCATTCTCGTCGCAGTCGATCGTGATGACGTCCATCCCGGCCATGTTGGCACTCGCCGGGTTGGTCCCGTGGGCCGACTCCGGAACGAGGCACACGTTGCGCTGCTCCTCGCCGCGCGCCTCGTGGTAGGCCTGAATGATGAGTAGACCGGTGTACTCGCCCGCCGCGCCCGAGTTGGGCTGGAAGGAGATGTCGTCGAAACCGGTGATCTCGGTCAGGTAGTCACTGAGTTCATCAATGACCTGGTCGTAGCCGGCCGCCTGCGCCGTCGGGGCAAAGGGGTGGAGATCCGCAAACTGTGAGTTCGAGATCGGCTGCAGGGCCGCCGTCGGGTTCAGCTTCATCGTGCACGACCCGAGCGGGATCATGCTGTGGACAAGCGACAGGTCCTTGTCCGCCAGCGACTCCATGTAGCGCGTCAGTTCACCCTCGGAGTGGTAGGAATTGAAGACCGGATGGTCGAGGTACGAGGTCTGGCGCGGCATCGGGCCGTCGTAGCCGCTGTCGAGTTCGGCGGCCAGGTCCTCAGCGTACAGTTTCTGGCCATTCGCGGCGCCGAAGACGGTGAAGAGGGCATCGAGGTCCTCGGCGCTCACCGTTTGGTCGAGCGCCACACCCACCGAGCCGTCGTCGTAGTAGCGCAGGTTGATCTCATGCGCCTCGGCCCGTTCCCGAACCCGATCCTGCGTGGTGTCCTGCAGGTCAACGCGTAGCGTGTCGAAGAAGGCGTCGTGGCGCACTGCGTGACCGGTGCGCTTCAAGCCGTCAGCCAGCGTCTTTGTGAGGTCGTGCACCCGCGTGGCGATCTTGCGCAGCCCCCCGGGCCCGTGGTACACGGCGTACATTGACGCCATGACGGCCAAGAGCACCTGCGCGGTGCAGATGTTGGAAGTGGCGCGCCCCCGGCGGATGTGCTGCTCGCGGGTCTGAAGGGCCATGCGGAGGGCCATCTCGCCGTCGGCGTCCTTCGTGACGCCGATCATGCGGCCCGGCACCTGCCGCTGGAAGTCCTCGCGGGTGGCAAAGTAGGCGGCGTGCGGCCCGCCATAGCCCATGGGCACACCGAAGCGCTGCGTGGAGCCGACGACCACGTCTGCCCCCCACTCGCCCGGCGCCTCCAGGAGCGTGAGGCTCAGCAGGTCGGCGGCTACGGCCACGTAGGCGTCCGCCTCATGGGCCCGATCAGCCACATCACGGTAGTCGCGTACCGCGCCATCGGTCGTGGGGTACTGCAGGAGGCAGCCGTACGTATCGTCGCCAAAGACGAAGTTCTCGGGCTCCTCCACGACCACGTCGACGCCAATCGGTTCGGCGCGGCCCTTTACCACCTCGATGGTTTGTGGATGGCAGTCCGCGGCCACGTAAAAGGTGGAGGCGTCGCTGCGGCGGTCCACCCGATTCAGCATCATCATCGCCTCCGCGGCGGCGGTTGCCTCGTCCAGCAGCGAGGCGTTGGCGATCTCCATGCCCGTGAGGTCGATCGTCATGTCCTGGAAGTTGAGCAGCGCTTCCAGCCGCCCCTGCGCGATCTCGGCCTGGTAGGGCGTGTACTGCGTGTACCAGGCCGGGTCCTCCAGAATGTTGCGCTGGATCACCGGCGGCGTGTGCGTTCCGTGGTACCCCATTCCGATAAACGAGCGCCAAGTCTCGTTTTTCTCGCCGGCGGTCTCCGCCGCATCGAGCACCTGCTGCTCGGTGAGGGCGGGGGGCAGGTCGAGCGGTTCCTCGGTGCGGATCGAGTCGGGAATGGTCGCGTCGACGAGGGCGTCGAGGGAATCGACGCCTAGGGTGTCGAGCATGGCGTCTACGTCGGCGGCATTGGGGCCGATGTGACGTTCGTCGAACGTGTCGGCGAACGAGAGGTCAATGGCCATCTGGAGGCGAGAAGTTGAGTGAGCGGACGAGACCGAAACGTCGAGTCAAAAAAGCATTCAGGTATATGCCGCGTGGGCGCGCGATGTTGTCCGGAATTGCTGAAAAGGCTGCAACAGACAGGGAGAAGCTTCCTGTGAACGGGGGGAGGGACCAGGAAGCACACCGATGCGGCTCCGAGCACAAACGGGACGAACCTCTTGGGGCATCCCAGCGCAGAGACGACAGCGATCAGCACACCGTTCCATCCTCGTTGACATGGCAGGTGTCGGACTGGAACCGATTCCAGTCGGCCATAAGGGTGCGCAGGTCGTCAAGGCGGCTGCGGAGGGCGGCCTCACCGGTAACGACCTCGCCGTCATCGCGAAGGGCCGGAAGGTCCGGCACGTCGTCCGGAAGCGACGCCCCTGCCTGGACCGTCTCCGTTTCGTAGGCGATCACCATGTCGTCGAGGGCCGACTGAATCTCGTCGGCCCAGGGATCGTCGGGGCGGCGGTAGAAGGTAATCATGGCGCACAAGCACAGGAAGGGAACAGTACGCTTCTTTCCCCTACGCAGACCGGCCTCTCAGGTGTCGGACCATAACCACAGAAGGTCAGAGCAATCGCATCGGTCGCGTACTCGCCTAGGCGGATTTTCAAGTATCGATTTTCTGCCCGTCGAGGCACAAGTCAGTGTTCTCGTTTGTCGTCCCAATCCTGATTGCCTCCGTCGGTCGCTTCACTCGTACGGGCCTCAACTGAGTAGGGGAGCCTTTGCCGCCGCAAGGGGGCGCTACGTCGATCTCGGGGCGACGTTTTACGTTCATGCGACTGTCCTGTCCAGAGAGAAGCCTGCTTGACGCCGTCGTCCCAGGCGGCTACTTTCTGGTTCGTACTCGTGATGATTTCGTCTCCGCCCGCTTCCCTCATGGACCGTGATCGCCTTGAGTTCTCCCGCGAGGAGATGCGGTCGCTTGGCTATCGGGTCGTCGATCTCCTCGTGGACCACTTTGCTGATGGAGAGGAAGAGGGTCTGGGCGCCTCGCCCTCACGGGCGAATCTTGAAGCACGGCTCCGCGAATCTCTGCCGGAAGAGGGAAACGATCCGCACGCGGTTCTCGATCAGGTGGAGGCGGACGTGCTGCCGAACACGATGCGGGTAGACCATCCGCGCTTTTTCGGCTTCGTGCCGGGTCCCAATAACTTTATCGGCGTGTTGGCCGACGCGCTGGCGGCCGGATTCAATGTCTTTTCGGGGACCTGGATCTCGGGGGCCGCGGCGGCGCAGGTAGAGCTCGTGGTGATCGACTGGCTCTGCGAGTTGTGCGGGCTGCCGGACACGGCGGGGGGACTGTTTACGAGCGGTGGCTCTATGGCGAACGTAACGGCCCTCGCCGCGGCCCGCCACGCGGTGCTGGACGACGAGGTAACAAACGCCGTGGCCTACTGCAGTAACCAAACGCACACCTCCGTCGACCGCGCGCTGCGCCTTCTCGGCTTCGGGGCCCACCAACTCCGCCGCCTTCCGTCCGACGATCGGTTCCGACTCGATCCGGAGGCGCTGCGTGACGCCATCGCGTTGGATCGCAACGACGGGCGCCGTCCGTTCTGCGTCATTGCCAACGCGGGGACGACCAACACCGGCGCCGTCGATCCACTGCCCAAGGTCGCCGACATAGCCGAGGCGGAGGGCCTATGGCTCCACGTGGACGGCGCATACGGGGCAGCCGCTGTCGTCTGCGAACGGGGACGTGCGGCGCTTGGGGGCCTGGACCGCGCCGACTCCCTCACGATGGACCCGCACAAGTGGCTCTTTCAACCCTTTGAGATCGGGGGTGTGTTGGTACGCGACGAACGACACCTCCGCCGCGCCTTTCGGCTGGAGGCGGAATACCTGGCGGATGCAGTCGGGGCGGAGGACGAGGCCAACTTTTCCGCGTACGGCATCCAGCTCACGCGCAGCTTTCGGGCGCTCAAGCTATGGATGACGCTCAAAGTCTTTGGGCGTAAGCACGTCGCCGCGGCGGTGCACCGTGGCTTCGAGCGAGCCGAGCAGGCAGAACAGTTCCTCCGCAACCGTCCTGGGTGGGCGGTGGTGACTTCGGCACAGATGGGCATCGTCACCTTCCGCTGCGAACCCGAGGACTGGACGGACGACCGCGTCGATGCGCTCAACCGCCACCTCGTTTCTGCGATCAACGAGGAGGGAGAGGTCTTTCTGACGAAAACGACCCTCGACGGCCGCCCCGTGCTCCGGCTCTGTCCCATCAATCCACGGACGACCGACGAGGACCTGCGCACCACATTTGCGCGGCTCGATGCACTCCGTCGGGACCACTGTCCCTCTGCGTGACCCTCGGCCGTCCACGCTGCATGCGGGGTGCCGCCCGGACAGAAGCACGCTCAGCCCGTGTAGTACAGTTCCGCGCCCGGTCCCAACGGCAGGCCCAGCAGCACCCAAATGAGGAAGACCAGCGTGCTTACCACGCCGAAGCTGACAGAGTAGGGGAGCATGAGGGCGATGATGCTCCCGATGCCAGCATCCTCGTCATAGCGCTGGGCGAAGATGATCACGAGTGGAAAGTAGGGAAGCAGCGGCGTGAGGATGTTGGTGAACGAGTCGCCGATGCGGTAGGCCGCCTGTACTGTCTCGGGCGAGTACCCCGGCTCTCCAGCGAGCATGAGCATGGGCACGAACACCGGTGCCATAATTGCCCACTTGGCCGAGGCGCTACCCACGAACAGGTTGATCAAGGCCGAGACGAAGATGAACGAAATCAGGAGCGGGATGCCTGTAAAGCCCACGCTCTGCAGTAGATCGGCACCACTGATGGCGATAATGGAGCCGAGGTTGGACCACTCGAACATGGCAATGAAGTGCGCCGCGGCAAAGGCAAGCACGATGTAGGCGCCCATGTCGGCCATCGTGTCCGCCATCATATCGGCCACGTCCGAATCGTCCTCGATCTCCCCCACCACAATCCCGTAGGTCAGACCGGGCAGAAAAAAGAGAAACACCATGAGGGCGACGATGCTCTCGATGAGGGCCTCAAACTCAGCGAGCGGGGCGCCCTCGGGCACCGACAAGAGCACCACGCCCACGATCGAGAGTCCCGTAACGATTCCGGCCCATCGGAGCCCGCGTCGCTCGTCCGCGCTCAATTCGCTATCCTCCACGTCGTCCTCTTCGAAGTCCTCAGGGGGCTCGTAGTCCCCGAGGTAGGGTTCTACGATGGCCTCGGTGACGTAAGATCCCACGGTGATGAAAACGGGTGTGAGGGCAATCATGAGCCACCAATTTGCCGTAACGGGCACGCTGTATCCCTTGTCGATAAGCTGGGCAGCCGGCTCGGTAAAACTGGCGAGCAGCGGGTCGAGGGAGGTGAGCAATAGGTTGGCACTGAAGCCGGCGGAGACGCCCGCAAACGCGGCCCCAAGCCCGGCAAGGGGATGGCGGCCTACCCCGTAGAAGAGGACGGCCCCGAGGGGAATGACGACGACGTACCCGGCGTCGACGGCGAGGCTCGACATAATCCCCGCAAAAATGAGGGCGGCTGTCAGGAGAACGTCGGGCACGCTGGCCACGAACGATTTGAGGGCGGCGCTGATAAGTCCCGTCTTGTCCGCCACGCCAATGCCCAGCATTACCACCAGGACGAGGCCGAGCGGGGGGAAGTCGGCAAACGTCTCGGCCATGTCGGTAAAGAGCCGCCGGATATTTTCGTCGGCGAAGAGATTGTCGGCAGTGATCGTCTCGTCGGTGCCGGGGTGTACAACACTTACGTCCGCCGTGGAAGCGATCCAGGAGGCCACCATCACCAGGGCGATGAAGATGAAAAAGATGGTGACGGGGTCGGGGAGGGCGTTCCCCGATCGTTCAATGTAGTCGAGGGCGCGGTCGGCGAACGACCGCTCGTCGGTGTCGGCGGGCATGAGGACACAGGGTGTATTGGTGGGAGAGGGCCAATTGAATTTCGGGTGTTGAGTGTACGAAATCCGATCCACGGATACAACGAGGGATGGGCCCCGACAAGCGCATTGGAGGCACTGGGTCAACGAAGATCGTCTCCTCCCAGAACTGAATGAGGCCTTCCGCGGCGTCTCCCTCAATTGCCCCAGACCCCGGGAACGCCATTGGCGCATTCCGGGGCGTAGAGGGACGCTGGTCGGGGTAGATGCGGCGAACACTCTGCAAAGGATGGGGGGCGGCAGCGCTTTCGGCCTGGCGGGGGCAAACTGCTCCCCCAGGTCCGTCGTACCGTCCGCGTTGTGTCGCCGTACTTCTCGCTCGATCCGCCGTTTTTCCGTGAGACTCTGGTCGTACCAGGGAGCCGTGCTGGGGGCGTGCACGCTGGCCTTCTTTGCCACGATGGCGGCACGGCTGGCCATCAGTCCCGTAGTGCCCGCTATTGGCGATACCTTCGCGGTTTCCAACGGCGCGATTGGATTGGCACTAACGGGAATGTGGGCCGCTTACGCCGCGTCGCAGTTTCCGAGTGGGTTGTTGGCGGATCGCTACGGGGAGCGGCGCATCATTCTGGTGGCGGTATGGGGGACAGCGGTCACCAGTGGGACACTCACGGCGGCTCCGAACTATCCAGTGTTTCTGCTGAGCGCAGTGGCGCTCGGGGGCATCGCGGGCCTGCACTACAGCGTGGCTACGTCGCTGCTCACGCGCACCCTGCCCCACACGGGCTCGGCCATTGGCCTCCACACGGCGGGCGCTCCGGTGGCGGGGGTGTTGATTCCGATGGCGGCGGGAAGTATTGGGGTGTGGTTGGGCTGGCGCTGGGCCGTGGCGCTGGGGATGGCCGTGGCGGTTCCCAGTGCCATCCTGTTCGCCGCGGTCGTGCGGCCCACCGCCCCGGTACGCCCCGACGAGTCGGTGTGGAGTCGCCTCCGGGTGCGTCCTCTGGTCGACCTGCTGGCCCGGCCGCCCATCGCCCGCACGGCGGCCCTGTCCGTAGGTGGGGCCTTCGTGTGGCAGGCCACGGCGTCGTTTCTGCCAGCATTCCTCATCGAACACCATGCCTACGGCGAGGCGCTCGCTGGCGTGCTCTTCTCGGTTTATTTCGGGATACAGGGGATTACGCAGCCTGCCCTCGGGGCCCTCTCGGACCGGATTGGTCGTTATCCAGCGGCTGCCATGGCGGTCGGGGCGGGCGTGGTGGGCTACAGCGGGCTCGTCGTTGGGGTGGGGCTGTGGATGATTGGCGGGGCCATCGTGTGTACTGGGCTGGCGATGGGGTGGGGCGCGGCCCTGCTACCCAAGTTCATGGATCACCTGGGCGAGGAGGAGCGCAGCGCCGGCTTTGGGCTGATCCGCACCGCCTACATGGTGCTGGGGGCCAGCGGAAGTGTCGTCACGGGCGCCGTGGCCGACCTCCTAGGGTGGGGGGCGGCCTTCCTCGGCCTCGCGGGCGTGCTCGGCGGAATGCTAGTCGTGCTCCTGTACGTGATACGGGACCGTCCCTCGGCGTGGACGGCGCCGACTGGGTTCTGAGATGATTGTCCGCGGAGGGCTGAAATCACGCTCTTTCTCGGCTCGGTGCGGTCGGGCTACCGGGCAGGGCCCTTTCCTCGTGCATCATGTGGGGCTTTGTCGCGTAAAGACCCGTGTCGTGTCCGTGACCGCACTCGCACATGCGCCTGCCCGATGCCCCTCGATGCCGATCGTTTCGACGTTCTTACCTTCGACTGCTACGGCACGCTCGTCGATTGGGCGACCGGCATCGCCGGGGCCCTGCGGCCAATCCTGCGTGCCCACGACACGGACCTTGAGGACGACGAGCTGTTTCGGCTCTACGGCCGGTTCGAGCGGGACGTGGAAGCCGGCGACTATGTGCCGTACCGCGAGGTGTTGCGACGAGTGACGCGTCGATTCGGCGATCGCTTCGGCTTTACGCCGACCAACGCCGAGGTCGACCGCTTTGCCGACTCGGTCGGCCGCTGGCCCCTCTTCGACGACACCAACGCGGCGCTCCGTCGCCTCGGCGACTCGTTTCGCCTCGCCGTCATTTCAAACGTCGACGATGAGCTGTTCCACGAGACTGCCCGGCAGGTCCACGTCGACTTCGATGACGTGATTACTGCCGAGCAAATGGGGACGTACAAGCCGCGCCTCGATCCTTTCGAGGCGGCCTTCACGCGGCTTGGCGTGCCCCCCAACCGCCTCCTCCACGTTGCTCAGAGCGTGTACCACGACATTAATCCGGCGGGCCGGCTCGGGCTCTCCTGCGTCTGGGTACAGCGGTACGGTCAGCGGTTCGACCCGCCCACGCCTCGGACCGCTCCGGTGCGCACCGTCCCCGACCTATCGAGTCTCGCCGACACGCTTCTTGCGTGACCATGCCCGACGTCCGCCTCCTCCAGCACGTCCGTCCCGAGCCGCCCGGCACCATCGCTGAGGCGCTCGGCGATCAGGGCCTTTCGTACCAGACGACCCAGCTCTTTCGCGGCGATCCGGTGCCTGACACCCTGAACGCCGACGCGCTCATCGTGATGGGGGGACCGATGGGGATAGCCGACCTCGAGGACCCTCCGCACCTGTCGCAGGAACTTGTCCTGATCGAGTAGGCACTCCGCAGCGACCACCCCGTCCTCGGGGTCTATCTGGGCAGCCAACTCCTGGCCCACGTGCTAGGAGCCGACGTACAGGCCGCCCCGGCCAAGGAGATCGGGTGGGCCGACGTCATCCTCACCGACGCCGCCGCGGAGGATCCGCTCTTTCGGGGCATCGATGATCCGTTCACGGCGTTCCATTGGCACGGCGACGTGTTCACGCTGCCGGACGGGGCCGTCTCGCTCGCCCGCTCGGTGCAGACCGAGCACCAGGCGTTCCGCTACGGCGACGCCGCGTACGGACTGCTCTTCCACCTGGAAGTGACGCCAAAGACGGTGGCGTGGATGACGAAAGCCTTCCAGGATGAGCTGGCGGACGAGGGGCTCGATGGGGCGCAGATTCGCCGGGCTGCCATGACGCACGAGGATGCACTCCGCAACACGGTCCACACGGTCGTTGGGGGATGGGCGGAGTCATTGTGAGCCCCGAAACTGCGTGGTATGTGAATCAATCGGAAGTCCCGGCATATCGGATGGGACAGTAGTCCCGCCAACGATAAGACGTTGAACGATAACGGGTTACAGTAGAAGCAATTCTACTGAAAAGTCCAGTGGTTGGCTTCCGGGAGGACTTTCTGTTCTGGAAACGGTATCAGTAGGCGTACTCGAAGAGCAAGTTGAGTTGCAGAGACTGCTGGTTGCTGCGAGACCGAAGCTGCAGGTAGTCGGTGAGCTGGTACTCCAGCGTCACGTCTGGAATGTACGCGGTCGACTGCACGGTGGTCTGCGATGACGGGGTGAGGACCGGTTGTTCGATCGACGCGAAGAAGCGCGGCGTTAGGTAGCGGCCGACAGTGAGGTAGGAAGCCCCTTCCGTGCGCACGTCCAACCGTACCACGTCTAGTCCCAGTTCGCTCGCGGCCAAGTTCTCTACAAAATTGGACGCCTGCCCCAGTGCAACCTGGGTGGCAAGACTGCCCCCCTCCGAATCCCCGCTGAAGAGGGCGTCGGCCGGCCGGCCCGTGGCCAGATACGACAAAATGTTGCGCGTGTCCATCGTGGGCTCCGATGAGAGCGAGGGGGACAGATTGTCGGGGCGACCGGAGAGGGACAGGGTAATACGGACCTCGGGGTTCTGGGAGCCGCGTGCTCGTTGCTCGTAGACCGCCGTCAGGTCGAGGTACGGGACGGTCGGGTCGCCGTTGAAGGTCAGCGTGCCTTGTGTAATCTGGAACTCCTGCCCAAACTGTCGCAGTGTGCTTCGGGCCTCCTCCACCTCGATGGTGCCGAACACCTGGGCGTCTTGGTCCGCTTCCTTTTGCAGATCCAGGTCGCCGGTAAACTGCACGTTCATCTCGGGGTTGCTGGTAGACCGGAGCCAGGTGTCGCGTTCGATTTGTACGCCCAGGTCCATGGCCATGGCCTGGTAGGTGTCAAACGTCGTAGTGTCGGCCGCGGAGAGGCGGAGTCCAAACCGCTCCTCGAGTGTCAACTGGTCCTGCGAGGTCAGGGCCACCGGGGCCATGGCGGACCCGCTCTGGGCGAGGGCCTCCGAATAGTATACGTCGGCGCTCTGTACCTGCACATCGCCGGTGAGTACGGGGCGCCGCACGGTGCCGCGGAGCGTCATGTCGCCGTCTACCACGGCCTCGCGGTACGCAGGGGTGTCGATCGCGAGAAAGTCGGAGGCCGTAAGCGACAAGTCGTACTCTCCGACCGTAAGTTCGGGGAGCGTGATGAGTCCGTTCGCTTGCAGGGAGCCGTCATTGTCGGTCCGGACGCGGGCATTTTCGAGCGTCAGCCGGTTGCCCGACAGTTGGAGGCGCGCCGTGCCCCCCCGGTAGTTGGTTTCCAGGGCGGGAAGGTACGCGCCCGCCTCCGTCAGGGACACTGCCCCCGACAGCTCCGGATCGCCTAGAGTCCCTCGCACCTCGGCGTTTGCGGTAAGCATGCCGCGCACCGAACGCACGGTCTCCGGGTCGAAAAACGGATCCACCCAGTCGATGGGGAAGCGGTCGGTGGCGGCGTCCAGGCGGACGGGTTCGTCGGAGAGGTCGACCGGGGCGGGGGCTTGAAGGCGAAGGTCGACGGGCACCGCGCCGGTGAGCGTAAGCTCGCTGCCGCTGGTATGCGTAAACTCGCCGTCCAGGGTGGCCTGGAGGTCCTCGTAGCCGAGGGACAGTTGAAGGGTCCCGACATCGCGCTCCTCCGACTGGAGGCGGAGGTCGAGCCGTCCGTCGAGCACGGGGGCCGTCGCGGCCTCCGTAAGGGTCACTGTTCCGGTGGCCCGGCCGTCGAGGCCCGCGAAGCCGAAGAGGGGCGCTACCCCCCCAAGCCGCACGTCTGTGAGGGAGGCCTCAACGTTTTGCGTTCCTGTCGGGGCGAGGAGGCCGTCGACTTCGATGCGCTGCGACCCGCTTTCCAGGCGCAGGTCGCCGATGCGGTAGGCCGCCCCGATGGTAATGTCGGTGGGCTGGTTCAGGTGCCACCGATCCGGGCCCATTCGGGCGTTCAATTCTTGGAGGCGGATCACCATCGGGTCGGCTGCCGGCTCGAACGCGGTGGCAAGCTGGACCTGGTGGGTTTGGTCCAGTCGCACGTCGGTGGAGAGGGTCGCTTTCGTGCCGTCGTAGGTTCCTTGGAGGCGCGTGCGGGTCGCGGTGACGTTGAAGGCGGAGAGGTAGCCCGCCTCGCCGTCCACGGTCAATTGCTCCAGGGGCTGGTCTGTCCCCCGTTGCCCGCTGAAGGACGCAGTTAGGTCGCTGAGGCGCACATCGGTGTAGATGAGTCCCCCCAGCTCCAGCGTCCCGTCAAATTGCTGCTCCCCGGTGGCCCCGTAGACGTGCGCGTCCACGACCCCCTTTCGGAGCCGCAGCGAGGGGAGCCCGACGAGACCACGGAGCGGCGCGGCGTCGGTCACGGTCGCCTCCACATCGAAGTCCGACGCCCCTGCCCCCTGGGTCACGGCGATGGGGCCCTGGCCCTGCGCCGTCAGCGCGTTGGAGCGAACCGTGAGGGTGTCGACCCGAAAGAGGCCGCGGTCGAGCGCCCCGGCCACCGTGAGGGTATCGAGGCGGAACTGGTTGGCACGGATGGAGGTGGCGGAGAGACGGGTGGAAGCCGTCAGGCTGTCGAGGGCAGTGCCTCGTCCCTCCACAGACCAGCGGGCGGCCTGAAGGCTCGTTTGAAGCGAGTCGAGGCCGGCCAGGGCACTCACGTTGATCGACTCGGCCCGGCCTTGCAGGGCGTAGGTGGGCGTGGTCGTGAGGCTGTCGAGGCGGCCGCGGAGGCGCAGCGTTCCTCCGGCACCGGCAAGCTGCCCGTCGGTCGTCAGGCGGCCCTGTGCCGCGGTGGCCGACAAGGTGCCTTCCGAAATGGTTGCCTGGTTGATCGTCGATTCCCGGAGCGTAAGCCCCGCGTCGAGGCGCAGGGCCGAGAGCTGCGCGCCCCGACCGGTCAGGCGAAGGTCGCCGGACAGTCCGGTGGAAAGCCCGGACACCCCGGCCAGGGCCCCTACGTTGAGCTTCTCAAACGCACCGTCCGAGAGTGCGTAGGTCGGCGTTCGGTCAAAGGGATGGGCCGTGAGGGACAGGTTCATTCCGCCCTCCGGCGTGGTCAGTGTGAGGGTGGACTGCGCCGTGCTGTCCTGGATTGTTGCGTCCAGGACGGCGTCGGAGATGGGCTGGCGGTTGAGGCGGGAATCGTTCAGCGTGAGGCGGACGTCGCCCCGTAAAGTGGCGGGGGCCGTGCCCCGCACACGGCCCGTGAGGGTGCCCTGCAGGTCGCTCGACTGGGTGGTGTCCTGTAGGAACGGGCCCAGGTCGAGGTTGTCGAACCGGCCCTCCGTGATTTCCGCGGACAGTACATCGTCGAAGGGACGCCCAGTGGCCGAGATCGACCACGAGCTTCCGTTCAGTTCAGCGGAGGTTTCCGCCCGCAGTTCGCCACCAGTGAGGCGCACGTCGGTGGTCAGGGACGACAGCTGGTGCGGGCCGTACCGGGCCGCCTGCATCGCAAGCGTGCCCTGGGCCTGCATCGTGGCGGGAGCAAAACCTTGTCCCGTTCCTTGCACAGTGGCCGTCACGCGGCTCGCGGTCGTGTCGCCCGCCAGGGCCGCCACGTTCACGTTGTCGAAACGGCCGGTGTCGAGGGAAAACTGCTCCGAGCCGTCGAGGGCGGCCTGTCCGGCAAGGGCCAGTTGGCCCGTGGGGAACCGCAGGGTCGCGTCGGCCCGCACGCGCTCAGGGCCCAGGGTGGCGGAGAGCCGCCCCGACGAGATCGGTTGTGCGTTGATCCGCGAGTCCGTGAGCCGCGCATCCACCGCGTACGTTGCGGCGTCGGTCATCATCGACTGGCCCGTGACCTGCGCGGTGGCCGTGAGGAGGCCCTCAACGCCCGCGTTCGGGGCCAGGGTGGCCAGCGACAATTCGCGAACGCGCGCCGTCAGGTCCATGGACGGGGCCGCATCGAACGGGCGGGCCGTCCCATCCACCGAGAACCCGATGTCGTTCAGCGTGCCGTTCAGGTCCACCGCCGCGGTGCCCGTTTGTACGGTAGACTGCAGTGTTACCGCCGAGGCCTGAACGCCCCCGAGACGACCCTCGGAGATCTGGGCCGTGACGGTGCCGTCTAGCGCGTCGAGGGACGGGCCCTTCAGTTGGCCGTCGACGGTGGCCGTCAGAAGGTTCTCGGTTGCGTCCGGGGGACCGATGAGGCTCGTGGTGAGGCGCTCCGCCTCGGCGTCGATGCGGTACCGAAGCGGCGGTCCGCCCGACGGCGTGTCGATGCGCGGCGTCGCGTCGATCTCCGCGGTCAGGCGGCCCCCGCCGCCCTGGACCTCCGCTTCTGTCGTGAGAGAGAGGCGCTGCCCCGATCCTGTGAGGCGAGCATCGAGCGTGATCGCCTCCTCAGGGTTCACCGCCAGTGTGGGCACCAGCGCCGTCAGGTCGCCGAGGACGAGGGGATCGGCCCGGAGCGACAGCGCTACGTCGTCGAGCGTGTCCTGCGGGCCCAGGGGGACGCGGGCGGTGCCGCGGCCCGTCACATCGCTCCGTGGGGAGGTGAGCCCGAGTGTGTCCAGTCGGAGCCGACGGTCAGAAAGCGATGCGCGCGCCGTCATCCGAAGGGCCGAGGTATCGGCGGGAAGGCGGGCCCGAAGACCAAGTGTGTCGAGACGCCCCCTGAGCGCCGGGGCGATCTGGAGGTCCTGGGCGCGCAGTTCGAGGTCCTCGACCTGGACGGTTGAGTCGCCGCCGTCGGCGTAGAACTGGGCCGCAGCATGTCCCTCTCCCACCCGGACGCGGTCGATTTGGATGGGCATGCCCGCGCTTGTGTCCTCCGGGGCCGTCGTCGTGTCGCGGGCAAAGGCCCGGCCCCAGTCCCAGGTGGAGTCGGCCGCCTGGCGCAGGGTGACCGATGGGCCCCGGAGGGAGACGCTCATGAGGTGGAGCCGGCCCCGCAGCAGCGCGCCGAGGCGGTACGATACCGCGAGGGTATCCACCTGCGCCATTGATACGGCAGTGCCCGATGCACTGTCGGGGCGGGTGAGCGCCACGTTCGTCAGGTGCAGCGAACGGAGCCAGCTTCCGCCGGCGCGCTCGACTGTAAGGGTGGTGTTGGGAACTGGATTGGCCTGTCGCGCCAGGAACTGTGCCGCCGCGGTCGCCCCCGTCTCGGTTTGTAGCCCGAGCAGGACGAGGCTCACCCCCAAGAGGAGCGTCGCCACGAGGCCACCGATGCCCCACGCTGCGCGCCGAGCCCAACGGCGAAGGCGCGACGGAGCAGACTCGTCGGGGGCAGGGGAGGAACCCGGACCGGAAGGGGCAGGGTGAGCAGGCACGGTGCAGTAGTCGGTAGACGTCGGTAGTGAGAGGAGGGGAGCCGGGGGCTCAGAACGACCGCCCGATGCCGAAGTGCAGACGCAGGCGTCGGATAGAGCGGGTATCAACCTGTGAGAGTGGCGTGGGTGGATCCCTGGTGGCCGCGCGCCCCACGTCCCCCGCGGAGCGAAGGTCCAGGCGGTCAGGGGTCAGTTTGTAGGCGAGATCGATCCGCAGGAAGCCGAACGGGGTCTGGTACCGGAGCCCCGCGCCGGTTCCCACCAGAAACTGCGACGGATCGGTCCCTACAGCTCGCCCGTCGGGGCCCTCCACGACCCCGGAAACGCTTGGGGGGGGCGTTAAATTTAGGGTGCCGGGAGACAATCGGGCCGCGTCAATGAACGCCGCGGTCCGCCAGTTGGGGCCGAGGCCCGGGAGGGGAAATCGGGCCTCCAGGCTCCCGCCAATCTTTGTGCGTGCCCCCGTCGGTCGGTACACGAATCCGTCCTCGATCACCGGGGAGCGGCGCAGCACCTTGCCGCCGGCCAGGCGCGAGGACCAGCCCCGCACGTCGCTTCCGCCGCCCGCGTACAAGAGGTAGTCGGAGAACCGATTCTGGAAGACGCGGTTTTGCTGGAGGTCCTCCGGGGAGGGATCGGCGGGCAGTGTGAGGTTGGTCCGGCTCTCTTCGAAGGGCCAGAGCGAGCCCGCGAACACTCGCCCCGCCAGCTCTACGTGCTCGGAGAGCGGAAGGTACCCGCTCAATTCCGCGCTCAGCTCTGCGAACTCCACGCCCGAGTCGAAGAGGTAGCCCCCGAGCTGGACGGTGGGACGAAAGATGTACCCTCGGGTGGGATTGATGAAGTCGTCGGCCTCCCCAAAGGTCCCGTTGAGCGTGAAGACGCTTTTGTTGAAGAGGTCCTCGTCCGCGCCCAGGGGGATGTCCGGACGCGTAGGATCCGAGACACCCGACGCCAAAAACTGGCGGGTGCGTGCAAACGAATGCTGAAGCGAGAGCGTCCGGTACGGAAGCAGGTCGTAGACGAGGCTGGAATTGATCCCGAACTGCCGCTCATTGAGGTCCAGGGACCGGTCGGGATTTGGGGCCAGGGCGGGGTTGAGGCGCTCCTGCACGAACGGCGATACCGAGCCGGAGAGGTCCTGGGAGAAGAGGTAGGGCTGCCGCAGGGTGACCGAGGCCCGGAACGTGCGGCTCAGCTCCTGCGACGACGAGCGCGTAAGAAAGCCGGGCAGGAAGTTGGGGGGATTCTCAGGGAGGCCCGTATCGGCCGTCAGGCTCACGATGAAGGTGCGGGCGTCGCCGTAGAAGTTTCGGTGCCGCCAACTGCCCTCCAGGGTCGCGCCCGACTGTGTGTCGTATCCAATCTGGCCGGAGTAGGCTCGGAGTTCGGTCTCGCGGACCCGGTAGCGCACCCGAACAGTGCTGTCGCGGGGCTGGTCGGGCACGTCGGCGAGGGCCACACGGAAGAGGTTGAGGTCGAACAGTTTCTGCTGGCCCTCGGTCACGGCATCGGCCGAGAAGCGGTCGCCCACGCCGAAGGGCAATTCCCGCAGAATCACGGATCGGTTCACCGCTGTGTTGCCCTCAATACTGATCTCAGAGACGGTCGCTTGGGGCCCCGCGTCCACAAAGAACTCCAGGTCGGCGGCATACTGGGCCGTATCCACCGCTGCGCTCGACTGCACCCGCGCAAATGCAAACCCCCGGTTGCGGAGCCAGGATTGAACCTGGTCCTCAATTTGGGTGCGCTTGAAGTCCGTGTACCGCCCCCCCACCCGTAGTGTGCTACGCTGGTAGCGGACCCAGTCGTCGTGGAGGGGCGCCGGTAGTGCCGCCCTGATCCCCGCGGTGCCGTCGGCGTTCTGGAACGTGCTCTCCCGAATGTCGAGCTCTGGCCCCTCCTGGATGGTAAAGATAACGTGGATCCGGTTCTTCGAGGAGTCAAGCTGTGACGCAGGATAGTCTATATCGGGGGTTGGAAATCCGTTCTGCTGATAAAATTGGCGCAGTCGCACCACGTCTTTCTGGAGGGTCACCGGGTCGAAGGGGTACAGACGTGGAGAGAGGCCCGGCAGGAACGAAAACTGGTTCTGGAGTCGCGCAAAGAAGCCGGGGGCAGCGGTGGCAATCTGTTCCTGCAGCCGGCTCGTCTCGAAGGTCTGCTGATCGACGAACCGGAAGGAGATTTCCGACACGGTGGTGTTGTCGTTCACGTACCGGAGGGGGGCCTGTGCAGAGGCGTCAGACAGACTTCCGGCCCCCCCTGCGAGCACGAGGGCAAGCAGTAGGCCCCGCACGCACAGGCGGCGCGGTGGGAAGAACATACGCGGGAGTACGGCGGACACGGAAGGGGAAAAGGTCGGAGACGCGAAGGCACTGCACATACGGGGGCGCACCGTCCTACGAGGCGGACGACGAGGACGGCGAAGAGGGAAGTGGGTCGGACTCGCTGGCGGAGGACGCGTCGGTGTCCGGAGCGGAGGGGGCGCCATTACCGGCGTCTTGCGTGAGGGCCCGGAGCTCTGGGGACGGGTTGGTTCCCGGCAACTGTCCGGACGTGACGTGTCGGTGCTCACGGAGCGACGCGACGATGGCCCCAATCATGAGCACCACGCCCGAGAAGTAGACCCAGAATACGAACGCAACAATGAGCCCGAACGTGCTGCCGAGGGCCTCGGTCCCCGTCCCGTAGCCCACGTAGGTGGCGTAATAGGTAAAGGCTTGCTTGGCCGTTTCCCATAACAGGGCGGCAATCATGGCCCCGGCGAGGGCGCTCCGGGGGCGCGGCGGCGGCTTGGGCACAAGGTAGTACAACTGGAAAAACATGGCCGTCGTAAGGAGGAGGGGCAGAAGGAGGCCGGTCACCCAGAGGGCCCGTTGCCATAGCCACTGGATCCACCACTCCGGCCCCACAACCTGCCCGATGATGACGTCGTTGACGAACGGGGGCAGGGAGACGGAGAGGCCCACGGTGAGGAGGAAGAGCACCCCAACCTGAACCACCATCCGGACGTCGAACAGGTAGCCCCGAAGCAACGAGCGCTGCTGATGCCAGTCTTGTTCAAAGGCGTTGCTCACTGCAATCCGCAGAGTGATGAACAGCGACATGGCGGAGAGAAACAGACCGACGCCCCCAATCCCTACGATCGTGGCACTGGCGTCCTGAAGCTGCGTCAGGAAGTCGATAAGTTGCTGGCTCTGGCTTCCTGGAAGGAGCTCCCGAATAAACCGCGTGACGGCCACGAACGCATCCTCTCCCTGCAGGATGCGGCCGATGATCCCGGTGGCCAGAATCACGATGGGGACGATTGTCACCAGCACCTTAAAGGCAATCGCCTGGGCCCACAGAAACACGTTTTTCTCCGACAACTCCAGGTACAGCCCGATGCTGTAGTATTTCAAACTCGTCCACAGGCCCGACAGGGTCCGCTGGACGGGGTATGGGAGTTCGAGCCGAGACATGCAGCCAGGCAGGGTCGCGGAAGGAGTGGGGTGTCACGAACCGGAATCAGCAGTTGTACCTCGAAGCCTGCGGCGGTGATTCCTCGTGTCAGAGGGCGTGCTGGGGGCGAGTGGGGGATCAGTCGAAAATCGGCCAGAAGACGCCAAACCGAAATTGTTGGGGCGGAAGGGGGTATACCGGCACTACGAACGTGCCGGGCTGTAGTTGGGTGCCGGCCTGTATATTCTGGAAGCTAAAGAAGAGCGTGGCACTGCGGAATCGAATGTCCGCGTGCACGTCGACCGTGCCGCTGGGCCCCACGTCCGACGGGGCGTTCGAAATTGGGATCGGGTTGTCCAGGGGTGGAACGGTGAGGCGACCGGTGGGCGGGTGCAGCCACCGGCTATTCATGGCACTCCATCCACGAGCCTGAACGTAGAGGTCCGTGATGAGGTCGGAAAACAGAACAAATCGGGCCCCGACGCGGGCCCGACCGTAGGCGGTGGGGAGGGTCTGGGCGAGTCGTTTGTGCAGTGGCGAGTCGCCCGCGTTGAGCGTCCGCAAAAGCGTGCCCCGCCCCGTGGCGTATAGTCCCCGTCGGGCGTTCCGCCGCCAGCCCCCGTCGAGGGTGAGCCCCGCCCGCCGGACGGGAGTCGGTGTGCTGCGGGCCGCCACGACATCCGTGTACGCCGTGGCGTCGGCACTGTCCGGGCGCACGGCATACAGGTCCACGGCGTTGCGAATCTGGTGTGCGAAGCCCTGCAGGCCCACGTCGAAAGGCCCCAGGCGCACCGCGGCCCCCACCGTCCCTTCGAGCAGAAGATCCGCAGTCCCGCCCCGTTCCCTATCGAGGGGCTGAACCGTGGCGAACCCCGCGTCTTCGATCCAGGCGCCGCGTTGTCCGGTGGCCGTCACCGACGCCGAGAGTTGCACCGGCCCCACGGGGCCCTGGGCCCGAGCCGCGACGGACGGGTAGGCTTGCTCAGCGGTCAGGTGGCCGCCCGCGTCGAGCAGAAGATCGGTCTGCCCCAGCCGTAGGGAGTCCCGGACGCCCACGTGTGCCGCCCCGCGTAGATCGCCGAGCCTCGAGGGCACATTCGTGCGGTCAAGACGCCAGAGGTGTCCCCGCGCCGTGCCCGTGAGCGTGTGGCGTCCTACCGACAGGGACTGTTGGAGGCGCACGTGTCCTCCATCCAGTTGGGTGGTCCACGTCGTATCCCGCACGCCGTCGTTTACCTCGAAGCGGTGGGTGGTCCAGCGGAGGGACAGTTCTGTGGGGGAGGCGAGGCCAGGGACGAGCGGGGCCCGTACGCGGGCCGTCAGGTCGTTGCGGGTTGTTTTGCGCCGGTTGCCCGGCGCCCGCACGCTGCTGCCGGCCACCGGGAGGTTGTAGATGGTCGAAAAGAAATCCCCAAGGGGCACTGCCCCCCCGTGGGCACCAACCCGATACCGGGACACCTGGTTCGAAAGCTCGGCGGCCCAGTCGTTGGTCTGGTACCGGAGCCGCCCCCAGATGCGCCGTTCGCTTCGGAGCGCGCTTCCGTTGTACACCCCGTCGGCCTTGCGCCCGCCGTAGCCAAACGTGAGGTGCAAGATCCCGGGCCGTCCAAAGAGGTCGAGTCGTCGCTTCTGCGAGTGGCCCACCTCTACCGCGTGGAGGCCGCTGTTGTCGAAGCGGTAGCGGATTTCGGTGAGCGGTCGCTTGGGCGAATAGGCACGCCACGACGTGTGCACGCCTACTGCGCCGCCGCCCGGATCCCTCCCAACGCGGGGACGGGCAAGGAACGAAGGCGGCAGCAGCTCGAAGCGGGGGCGGCCTGTCAGCGGGTCATCGAACGAGAGGCCGTCGAGCCAGAGGTGTACCCGATGGGGGGCAAGCCCGCGCGGGCTCCATCCGTTTGGCCATCCATACTCGCCCAGGTCGTACAAAAAGCCGCCGGCCTGGTCGGCAATCATCGTTTCCACGCTCACCTGAGGATGACGGCCCGGAATGGAATCGGTGACCGGGCGCCCGTACTCCGGTGGGGCAAAGGGAAGCGGGCGAAGAGGTGGCTGGGACGGATCTGTGGGAGGAGAGGGGGGGCGCTGGGTCGTGTCCGGACGGGGCTGCTGGAGGGAATCCGGCGGGACGGCGTCGGTGGTGTCAACCTGCCCGTAGGTCGTCGGGGGCCCGAGCAGGAGCCCGAGCACCACGACGAGCACCGCGGCCCGCCCGGCGATGCGGCCGGACCGCGACGGGGAAACCACTATGGAGCGAAGGAAGGCGGGCATAACCGCATCGCGTCCAGGGAGAAACCGACTGACGGAGCCGGCGGGCCGTTACTCGTCCGGAAACAGTCCAAAGAGCCGGCTTTCAATCTGGTTTAGGACGGCCCGTCGGTCCGTCTCTTCGCCGACAAAATCGAGTTCGTCGACGTCGATGATGAGTTTCGGACCGCGGTCGTAGCTCTCGATCCACTCCTCGTAGTGACCCTGTAACCGCTCCAGATAGTCGATGCGGATGGTCGACTCAAACTCGCGCCCCCGCTTCTGGATGTGATTGACGAGCGTGGGCACGGAGGCTCGCAGGTAAATGAGCAGGGACGGGGGCTCCAGGTGGGTGGTCATGATCGAGAACAGGTCGGTGTAGTTTCGATAGTCCCGGCCGCTCATGTGTCCCATTTCGTAGAGGTTGCGGGCAAAGATGTGGGCATCTTCGTAGATCGAGCGGTCCTGAACCACCGATTGGTCCATCTCGCCGATCCGCTGCAGTTGTTCAAAGCGCTGAGACAGGAAGAAGACCTGTAGATTGAAGGACCACCGGCGCATGTCGTTGTAAAAGTCATTGAGGTATGGGTTATCGTCCACCTCTTCGAAGACGGTGTGCCAGTCGTAATATTCACCGAGCACTTCGGTCAGAGCGGTCTTTCCGGCGCCGATGTTTCCGGAAATGGCGACGTGCTTTGTCGTAGGGGGGGACGCGTCGGGGGTGTCGTCCATGGGGGTATTGATCGTGCGCGAGGGAGCCGAGCGGCGATGCAATCTAGGAGGCTGCGGGCAGAGTCACACGAGGACTCGATCTTTTTTGTGCAAAGACAGGGGCGTGGGGCCTCCGACCATTCTGGGGGATGCCTTCCCGTCCCGACACGACGCGACCCTGCGGAGCACCGATTCGGCGGGCTCAAGAGGTCGAGCGGGTACCCCCCGTCGTGGACCACCACGGGGACGAGCACGACCGCGGGCGCGAGCCCATGGTGCCACCGGAACGAGCGGAGGCACTCACTCAGGCGCGTTCACCGCCCTGGGCGCCGAAGTGGCGCCTGGGGCGCTGCCGTCGATCTTGTTCTCCGCGGCCGCTACGAGCGCTTCTGCACCGCCCGAATCCACGCGACCTCCAGGCGGAAGGGGCCGTCTTGCTCGTCGGCAATCAAAAAGCCGAGGGTGCGGAGGTGAGCGGGGGCGAACGGGGGGGCGTCCGGCACCTCGGTGCCCCGCCGGTACGGGGTGAGGGCGTCGAAGGAAACGGAGACCGTAGACCACGCCGTGGAGGGCTGTAGCGGTGCCCGGTAGCTGATGGGGCCGCCCGGATCGGTGTACATCGTGCACCAGTAGCGCTTTCCGTCGCCCCGCACCCGGACCTGGAGGCCCGTGGTGTCGCCGAGATCGTACGTCCCCTCCGGCGCCCGCACTGAGCAAAACCCGCCGCCTTGCTTTAGCGATACGGTGCCGGCAAACGCCGCACCAGCCTCAGTGGCCGTGAACGCGCTTTCCGAGACGCCGCCCATCACTGGGTCGTCCACGCTGCGCCACTCCGCCGGATCGTCTGTCGAAGAGGAAAAGTCGAACAGAAGACGAGAGGACATGTCAGACCAAACAGTCTTTCGGTTGTGGGGGAACCTGAAAAGTGGACGTGGGGGCGCTTACCTCTCGAAGATGGGGTAGCCCTGCGTCGCGGTTTCCTCGCCGTACAGCGAAGAGAGCCGTTCCGTCATGGGGCCAATGGTGCCGTCGCCAATCGTGCGGCCGTCCAGGGCCGTAATGCCCGCCAGCTCGCCCATCGTGCCGGAGCAAAACATCTCGTCGGCCCGGTAGGCCTCCATCACCGAAAGGCGCCGGACGGCGTGTGGAATGTCGTGGCGGGCACAGAGGTCGAGCACGGTCTGTCGCGTGACGCCCTCCGGGCACGCATCGGCCGGGCCGGTACATACTGTGCCGTCGTCCACCAGGAAGACGTGGGTCCCATGCCCCTCGGCGATGAAGCCGTCGCGGTCGAGCATGAGGGCAGCGTCGGCCCCGGCGTGGTTCGCCTCGATTTTTGCCAGAACGGACTGCAAAAGGTTGTTGTGGTGGATTTTGGGGTCGAGGCAGTCGGGCGGAAAGCGACGGATGGAACTCGTGACAAAGGATAGTCCATCCTTGTCGTAGACCGGGGGCTTATATTCGGGCAGGATGATGAGCGTGGGGCCTTTCGTGTTGAGTCGGGGATCCATGCCGGACGTCACTTTTTCGCCCCGCGTGAGCGTTAGTCGCACGTGCACGTTGTCGCGCATGTCGTTGGCCACCAGGGTACGGCGCAGTTCCGCAATGATCTCCTCCGTCGGCGGAATCTCGTCGAAGGCCAGGGCCTGAGCGGAGTTGCGGAGGCGGTCCAGGTGGTCGAGTAGGCGGAAGATGGAGCCGTTGTAGAGCCGAAGGCCCTCCCACACGGCATCGCCCCCCTGCACCACGCTATCGAATGGGCTAACCCCGGCCTCATCGCGGGGCACCAGTTCGCCGTCGACGTAGACGATGAGGTCGTCGTTTCTCGGGTTGGGGGTTTGTCGCATAGTAGTGGGCTAGGGGCAAAGGCGATGGGCGGCGAGTTTGTCGTAGAGCGCCCGGCACTCTTCGTGCAGGTCGTGGAGCCGGTCGGGGAGGGGGATGTTCTTGGGCGTGTACGGCTGGAAGCCGGTGGAGTCGTAGACAGAATCGTACCAGTGCTTGGCCCAGATGCCGTCTGTCGTACGCGGACCCGGGGACCACGACAGCATGGCGTCGCGGTACGGCACCCCAAGGACCCCGCAAAGCGCGTCGAGCATGGGCCCAGGGGCCTTTAGCACGTCCTGGGCGCGTAGGACGGGTGGGGGGGCGTCGTGCTCGCGACGAAGTCGTTGGAATAGGCGCCACTGCTGCGGAAGGCCGGTGTCGGACAGGGTGGGTTCAGGGAGAAACTCGATCAGTGACGTGAGCATCGCCCGCGGCTCCCGGATCAGAAGCGCGTTGCGGAGGGCCCCGATCCAGTCCCAGTCCATTTTGAGAAGCAGGTGATGGGCCATGTGCTTCTGATAGAAAATGTCCGCATCGTCAGGGAGGGGGCCAGTGAGTCGGTCGACGACGGCCCGCCAGTCCGTGTCGTAGTGGGCAATGATCGCCTCCCGGCTAGGGTGGGCCCGGCCGGTCGCGTCCAGGTAGTGCGCGTAGAGCGGTTCGTCGACCACCACCGTGTCCTCCCGGCTGCCCCAACTCCGCATCAGCGCGGTCGAGATGTTGCGCGGCCCCGACCACATGGCGATCCGGGGCGGGGGGCGGTTTGCGGCGGCCATGGGGGAGCGGGAGGATCAGGCGGCGGCGCCGGAGCGAATTCTGGCAGGACTACTCGTCCCACAGCCCGGATTGCGTGTAAGGACTGCCCTCAATGGTCCAGTCTGCCACCTGCAGGTAGCGGCGGCCCTTGTCGAGGGCGGCGATGGCCTCCATGTCGTCCGCTGTCAGCTCTAGCTCGGCGGCGGCCAGGTTGTCCCGAATGTGGCTGGGGGTGGTGGACTTCGGAATGACCACGGTGTCGCGGTGCAACGCCCAGCTGATGAGCACCTGGGCCGGGGAGGCGTCGTGGCGGTCCGCGATCTCGTGGATCGTCGGGTCTTCCATCAGCACCGGCTCGTCGTCAGCCTTCATCGCCTCGGGCCGGTCGCCGGAGCCGAGGGGCGAGTACGCGGTGAGCGGGATGCCCTGCTCCTCGGCGAACGATAGCATTTCGGGCTGCTGCAAGTAGGGGTGCAGTTCAATCTGATTCATCTCCGGCGTCACGTTCCCGGCGTCCATCAGGAGCTGCAGCTTCGGAATGTTGAAGTTGGAAACGCCGATGTGGCGCACCAGCCCGTCGGCCTTAAGCTCTTCCATGGCCGCCCAGGTTTCGGGGAGTGGAATCTCGTCGAGCGACACAAACTCGTCGATCGACCCGGGATAATCGGTGCCGTGCGTAAAGGCCACGGGCCAGTGGATGAGGTAGAGGTCGAGGGTATCGAGCTGCAGGTCGCTCAGTGTCTGCTCCAGGGCGGGACGGACGTGCTCCGGGGCGTGGGCATCGTTCCAGAGCTTGGAAGTGATCCACACATCGTCGCGGTCGACCACGCCGGCCTCGAACGACTCGGTAAGGGCCTGTCCGACCTCGGCTTCGTTTTTGTAGATGGCCGCACAGTCGATGTGGCGGTAGCCGACGTTCAGGGCGGTTTTTACGGCCTCGTAGGCGTCCCCCGGCGCGGACTTCCAGGTGCCGAGGCCGATCATGGGCATTTCGTCGCCGTTTTCGAAAGAAATGGAGCGCATCGGTGGTCGTGGGAAGTTGATTTGGAGAATCGTGAGAAGGGGGGAACTGTGAAGACGCGGTCCCGCCGAATGATCCCGCTACGGCGAGGCGACCAGGGCGCACGGCCCCGCATCAGGCGCTCAGGATCTCAGAAAGCGCTGCGACGAAGCGGTCGATCTCAGCCGTCGTGTTGTAGTAATGCACGGAGGCGCGGACGAGGGGCGGTAGGGTACGGGCCTCGGCGTCGAGCCGGGTGGAGGCGGGGGGCGACACGGAGATGTTGATGTCCTGCGTACGCAGCGCCGTCTGGATCGTACGGGCACCAGCCTGCTCGGCGGTGAAGGTCGTGATGCCACAGCGCACCGTTCCCTGATCCTGAACCGTGACGCCGGGGAGATCCCCCAGCCGGGTCCGGAGCGTCCGGGCGAGGAGTTGGGTGCGCTCGAAGATGGCGTCGAGCCCGCGGTTGAGCGCGTAGTCGACGGCCGCGCCGAGCGCTACCTGCCCGGCCACGTGGCTCTCCCACGTCTCGAACCGGCGGGCGTCGGGGTGAATTTCGTAGTCGTCGGGCGCAGTCCAGGTGGCGGCGTGGAGGTCGAGGAGAGGGGGCTCCAGGCGCTCAATCCAGTCTTTCTGCACGTAGAGGAAGCCGGTGCCCCGCGGCCCGCGCAGGTACTTGCGCCCGGTGGCCGAGAGCATCGTGCACCCGATCTCGTCGACCGGCAGCGGCATCTGCCCGGCCGACTGGCACGCGTCGAGCAGAAAGGGCACGCCCGCCTCCGTGGCGATCTTGCCCACCTCCGCCGCCGGGTTGACAAGCCCGCCGTTCGTGGGCACGTGGGTGAGGGCGATGAGCGCCACGCGGTCGTCCATCATCGAACGAAGAGCGGCCACGTCGACCTCCCCAGAGTCGGTGCTCGGCACCACCTCGACCGTGGCCCCCGTCCGCTTGGCCACCTGCAGGCAGGCGATGTGATTACTCGCGTAGGCGGCCCGGGAGGTGAGAATGCGGTCGCCCGCGTCGAACGACATACCGTAGAAGGCCATGTCCCAGGCCCGCGTCGCGTTTTCGAGGAGGGCCACCTCGTCGGCCGCACACCCCAGCATCCGGGCAATCGCGTCGTACGTGTGCTGCAGGGCTCCCTCGGCCTCGGCCGCTGCCTCGTAGCCCCCGATGGTGGCCTCCCGCTCCAGGTGGTGCGTCTGTGCGTCAAGCACGGGCTGGGGGGGCAGGGCTGCCCCGGCATTGTTGAAGTGCAGGACATGATCGGTGCCGGGCGTGTCGGCCCGAACGCGGTCGATCTCGATCGTCATTTAAAGAGACATCCGTTGAGGAATATCAGTGTCGGAGATGATCAACGGATGGTGCGCTCGCCCGTTCGGTTCGCGTAGCGGTCAGGGGAGGCATCGGGAATGGGGGTTCGCGACCCCACCCCTTCCTTTTTGGCCCTTTTAAGACGCACATCCCCCTTCTGAAGCCTTAGACGCACGACATGGCAAAGACAGGTCCCTTCGACGCCCACCCCGACCGCTACGACGACTGGTTCGACCAGCACGAGGCCGCCTACCAGTCCGAGCTTCGGGCCTTCCGGTCCGTCCTGCCCGAGGCGGGCGAGGGGCTGGAGGTCGGCGTAGGGACCGGGCGCTTTGCCGCGCCGCTCGGCATTGGGCACGGGGTGGATCCCTCGCCGGCAATGCGGGAGCGGGCTCGGAAGCGAGGGATCGACGTGAGGGACGGCGTGGCCGAGGCGCTGCCCTACCCCGACGAGCGCTTCGACGTTGTGCTCATGACGACCACGCTTTGTTATCTCGACGATGCTGGGGCCGCCTTCAAGGAAGTGGCCCGGGTGCTCCGGCCCGGCGGCGTCTTCGTGGTCGGATTCATCAACCGCGACGGCCCGCTCGGTCCGCAGTACGAGGGCCGGCGGGGCGAAAGCGTTTTCTACGGGCCTGCCCAGTTCTACGCGGCCGACGAGGTTGTCCAGTTGCTTCGTGCAGCCGGGTTCGAAGACCTACAGGCCCGGCAAACCCTCTTTTCCGATCCGGAGACCATGACGACCCCGCACCCCGTGCGAGACGGCATGGAAGAAGGCGGTTTTGTAGTGCTCCGTTCCGTACGACCCGCCTGAGGCCACCCTGGCAGTGGGGCAGTCCCCGCCGCGTTTCGCGAAGCGGAGGGTAGAATGAACCGGAGATCTCACCTTATCTCCCCAATCTTGACCTATCGGCAACATGACCGTGAGATAATATGGATGTTTTGGGAAATGACTGAGGTCGGGGTAGCAATTGCGGCCCCTCCCGCACACGTTATAGTCTGCACTTACACTCTCAACGAGACCTCCCGCCCACGTTCATGGCGACGGCAACGAATCTTGGCTTTCCCCGCATCGGCGCCCACCGCGAATTGAAGCGCGCGGTGGAAGGATACTGGAAAGGCGACCTCACAGAAGAAGAACTTCGCGACGCGGCGCAGGCCCTGCGCGCCTCGCACTGGTCCACGCAGCAGGAACTGGGACTCGATGCGGTCCCCTCCAACGACTTTTCGTACTACGACCAGGTGCTCGATGCCTGCGCGATGGTCGGCGCGGTGCCGGAGCGCTTCCCCTGGGACGGCGACACGGTGGACCTCGACACCTACTTTGCTATGGCGCGGGGGCTGCAGGAGAAAGACCTGGAGGGGGAAGAGTCCGGCGTGCAGGCGATGGAGATGACGAAGTGGTTCGACACGAACTACCACTACATCGTCCCCGAATTTTCTCGGGACACCGACTTCTCGCTCTCCTCAACCAAAGCGGTTGACGAGTACGAGGACGCGAAGGCGCAGGGCATCGAGACGCGCCCGGTACTCATCGGGCCGGTTTCGTTCTTGCTGCTCGGCAAGACGCAGGAGGACGACCTCGACGCCCTCACCCTGCTCGACGACCTGCTGCCGGTCTACGCCGAGGTGCTGCAGAAGCTGGCGGACGCGGGTGCCGAGGCGGTACAGCTCGATGAGCCGACCCTCGTCCTCGACCTGAGCGACGAGGAGCGCGCTGCCTTCACCCAGGCGTACGAGGCCCTCGCCGACGCGGCGGGCCTCGACCTGCACGTGGCCACGTACTTCGGCGGCCTCGAGGACAACCTGCCCACCGCGCTCGACCTGCCGGTCGACGCCCTGCACCTCGACCTCGTCCGGGCGCCGGGCCAGCTCGACGACGCCCTCGATCACGGCGTGCCCGATGGCCTGAGCCTCTCGCTCGGTGTCATCGACGGGCGCAACGTGTGGCGGGCCGACCTTGACGACCTGCTCGGTACCGTGCAGACCGCCGTCGATGCCCTGGGCACCGACCGGGTGCTCGTGGGCCCGTCCTGCTCGCTGCTGCACGTGCCGGTGGACCTCGACACCGAGCCGGCCCTCAGCGACGACATGGAGCGGTGGTTCGCCTTTGCCACGCAGAAGATTGAGGAGATCGTAGCCCTCGCGGAGCGGGTAGACGGCAACACGGAGGAGACCGACGCCCTCTTCGAGAAGAGCCGAGCGGCGCAGAAGGCCCGCGCCGAGTCCGGTTGGATCAACGACGCGTCCGTGCAGGACCGCGTGGCCGGCATCGACGCCACGATGACCGAGCGCGATGCGCCCCACGCCCAGCGCGCCCCGCTGCAGCGCGAGGCCCTGGGCCTTCCCACGCTCCCGACCACCACGATCGGGTCTTTCCCGCAGACCGACGACGTGCGCCGGATGCGCGCCAAGTACAAGAAGGAGGAAATCTCGCAGGAAGAGTACGAGGACTTTATCGAGGAGCAGATCGCCGAGACGATCGCGGCGCAGGAAGAGATTGGCCTCGACGTGCTGGTGCACGGCGAAGCCGAGCGGGGCGACATGGTGGAGTACTTTGGCCGCCAGCTCGACGGCTTTCTCTTCACCGAGAACGGTTGGGTGCAGAGCTACGGCACGCGCTGCGTCCGCCCGCCGATCATCGCCGGCGACGTGAGCCGCCCCGAGCCGATGACCACGCGCTGGCTCTCCTACGCCAACGACCAGACCGACCAGCCGGTGAAGGGGATGCTCACCGGGCCGGTCACGATGCTGCAGTGGTCGTTCGTGCGCGACGACCAGCCCCGGGCCGAGACGTGTCGCCAGATTGCCCTCGCCATCCGCGACGAGGTACTCGACCTTGAAGAGGCCGGCATCCAGGCCATCCAGATCGACGAGCCCGCCTTCCGCGAGGGGCTCCCCCTCCGCGAACACCAGTGGGACGACTACCTGGAGTGGGCCGTGGAGTGCTTCCGGCTCGCCTCCAGTGGGGTGGAGGACGAGACGCAGATCCACACCCACATGTGCTACTCGGAGTTCAACGACATCATCGAGGCGATTGCCGACATGGACGCCGACGTGATCTCGGTGGAGGCGTCCCGATCGAAGATGGAGCTGCTCGACTCGTTCGACGAGTTCGACTACCCGAACGAGATTGGGCCGGGCGTCTACGACATCCACTCCCCGCGCGTGCCCAGCGTGGAGGAGATGGAAGATCTCATCCGCAAGGCCCTGACGGTCCTCGACCCGGAGCAGATGTGGGTCAACCCCGACTGCGGCCTCAAGACGCGGCGTTGGGTGGAGGTGCGTCCCTCGCTCGAAAACATGGTCCAGGCCGCCGAGAACGTACGCACCCCGGCGGTGGCGTAAGGTGTGATCCGTGAATCGCCGTCCTGGGCCGACGGCAGTCTCACGCATCACGCCCTCACGCAGCACGAAATCAAGTCTACTCCGCCGGAACGGGGTCCGGATCGGTCACCTCGTCGATCGTGAGAGGGAGGCGCACGGTGAACCGGGTGCCCGCGCCCTTCTCCGTCTCTACCTCCACGGTCCCGCCCATCTCGCTGACTAGGCGGTCCACGATGGCCAGCCCCAGCCCGCTGCCCTCGTGGGAGCGGTCCGTCCCGGTCGACTCCTGCTCGAAGGCGTTGAAGAGCTTGGCAACCCGGTCCGGGTCCATCCCGATGCCGGTGTCCTCCACCTCCAGGACCGCCACGTCGTCCGCCCGCCAGATGCGAATCCAGGCCTCGCCCCCCTCTTCGGTGTACTTGAGGGCATTGCTGAGCAGATTGCGCTGAATCCGGCGCAGGGCTCCCCGGTCGGTGTGGAGGTGCACCGGGGTGTCCGGAAATTCGGTGTGGAGAGTGACGCCTTCCTCCCGGGCCTTCGGGGCGAGGAGGTCGACCATGTCGCGCACTTCCCCGGTGAGCTCCACCGCGTCGGGGGAGAAATTCATCGACCCGGCCTCCAGCTGGGAGAGATTGAGGACCGAGTCGAGCGTTTCGAGCAGGCGGCGGCCGCTCCGCGAAATGTGGTCGGCAAACTCCTCGACGGGCGCGTCGGAGGTGTCCTCGGCGGCGGCCGCCTCCCCAATGGCCTCCGCGAAGCCCAGAATCGAGGTGAGCGGCGTGCGGATTTCGTGGCTCATGTTGGCGAGAAAGGCGGACTTGAGCCGGCTCATCTCCTCCGCCTCCTCCTTGGCCGACTTGAGTTGCTGCTTCTGACGCTTGCGATCGTCGATGTTTTCGACCATGGCAATGATCTGCGTCTCTCCCGGCCCTTCGTGGGGGGAGAGGGTGAGGCTGCCCCAAAAGGTGTCCCCGTCGGAGCGCACGAAGGGGCGTTCCACGTCATTTTGTCGGCGGTCCTCCGTCACGAGGTCGTCGAGCCGGGAGGCCTCCGGGTTCTCGCCTGTGGATCGGGTCATCGCGTCGAGGGGCCGGTCCTGGAGGGCCTCGGCGTCGAGGTCCAGCATGCGCTGGAGGGCGGGGTTGCTTTCGAGGACACACCCATCGTCGTCGAGGAGGGCGATTCCAATGCCGGCATTCTCGAAGATGCCCCGGAACCGCTGTTCGTTGCGACGGAGGTCCTGCTCCTGGTCGATCCGGTCGAGCACCACCGAGGCATGGGTCGAGAGGATCTCCAGCAGGCGCAGGTCAAACTCGGGGAGGGAGGCCGCGGTCTCGCTCCCGATCGCCAACAGGCCGTGGCCGGCGATGGGGAGGAAGGCAGCGGCGCGGAGGCGGCCCTGTTTGAGGGGCAGAGAGGTGTTGTCGAGGTCGTGGGCCACGACGGTCTTGCCGGCCCGACAGGCCCGAATGACTTGGGCCTTCGGATCGTCCCCCGTCTCCGCAAGTTCGGAGAGCGAAGTGCGGGCGTCCGGCGACGCGCGGGTGGGGCTGGACGGGGGATCGTCCGGGAGGCGGACGCTGCTCAGGGGATAATCGAATGTCTCGCGCACGACCGCCTCCATCCGCTCGGCCACAGTGGTCTCGTCGTCGGCCCGTAGGAGGCGCTCGGTGGCGGTGTAGAGGGCCCTCGCCTTTTGCTGCCGCTCCCGCAGCGCGCGCTCCCGGCGCTTGCGTTCCGTGACGTCAACGAACATGACGTATCCTTCGGTGCGCTGGCCCTCCCGATACCGGGCGGCGAAGTGGAGCTGAAAGGTGCGGAGGCCCTCCGGCGTTTCCCGCTGCACCTCGGTGTAGTGCGTGCCGTCCTCGAACGCTCGCTGAATGAGGTCCGTCATCGAGGAAGGATCCTTACTCGGCCCGATGAGGACACACATCTCTTCGCCCTCAACCGATGGCGCGTCGTACCCAAAGACCTCCTCGAATGCTCGATTGATCGTCTGCACCTGTGCCCGCCCGTCACTGAGCGCGCCCTGCACGACGGGCGTCGGGAGGTTGTCGAACAGGGTTTCGAACCGATCCCGCTCGCGTTGCAGGTCTGCCTCCCGCGCCTTCAGGTCACTGATGTCGGTGACCACCCCGTCCACGTACTGCACCGTCCCGTCGTCGCCGCGGACGACCGTCCCGTCCAGCAGCCCGGTAAAGGTGGACCCGTCGGCACGCCGGAATTTGACTTCCCGCGCGTCGGGGGCGTCTGCCTCGGGGGCCCGGAGCAGGGGGCGGTGCGCCTCGGCGTGTGCGTACAGCGTCTCGGGGGGCAGGGCAAGCACGTCGTCCACTGCGTCGTACCCAAACATGCGGGCGAAGGCCTCATTCGCGTAGACGAGCCCGTCGTCGGGGACGATGCGGTAGATGCCGTCGTTTACGTTCTCGGTAATCGAGCGGAGCAGTGCCTCGCGCTCTCGGAGCCGCTCCTCCATCTCGTGCCGCTCGGTGATGTCCTGCATCGTGCCGAGCAGCCGCACGCTGCCGTCGTACCGCTCGCGGGCCGTTCCGCGAACGTGTACCCACCGCCGTTCGCCGGCCGCCGTGTCGAGCGGTGCCTCTAGGGTGAACGGCTCCTTCGCGTGCAGGCAGCGGTCGAGGGCCGTCCGGAGCTCCTCACGGGCATCGGGCGGGTACATGTCGAGCCCCGTCTCGGCGTCGACCGAAACGTCCGGGGGCAGGCCCAGCATCTCGTGGAGCTCCCTAGTGCCGTCCACGGTGCCGGCCACGGGGTCGTACTCCCAGCCGCCCACCTGGGCCACCGACTGCACCCGCCGGAGCAGGTCGCGATTTTTCTGGAGGGAGGCCTGTGTGCGGGCGAAGGCGGTGTGGCGCCGGTACAGCGCCGCGCTCGTGCCTGTAATGAGCACAGCACTTCCTCCCACGAAGGCCAGGTGCCGGGCCATCTCGGCGGTTATCGTTGGGCCGGACTGCCAGGCCACGCCGGACGGCCCGAGCAGGTAGACGATGAGGCCTACCGATCCGCCAATGCCCAGCACCTGCAGGGGCCGAAACGGCACGACCGCCACGATGACGAGATACATCGGGATGACGTACGCGGTGCCGAACGAACCGCGCATCGCGCCCTCGAAGGTAGCCACCGCGGCGGACAGCACCACGGCCCCGAGCCCAAACAACCGGCCCACCCGTAGGCTGCATTCCATCTGGGCCAGAATAAGCCCAATGACACTCAGCGCCGCCACGATGAGCGTGCCGGCCGCCACGATCTGCTGCTTGGCCCCGGAATCCCCAAAGCCCTTGTAGGTCCAGTGCACCTCGTAGCCAAGCCCCAACACGCCGAGGCCCACGTACAGAAGAACCCCCACGAGCCCAATGGCCCCGCACTGGCGGAGCCCGGTGTGGAGAACATCGGCGAGAATCGACCGAAAGTCCGGGTCGTGCTCCTGGGTCCGAGACCCCACAAAGAGCTGCCAGAGGGCCGTCTCCGATACGTTCATATACTGTCGTCCCGTGAAGGCCATTCTGTGGTTGAGAAGTGCCGTCACGGAAAACAAGGATCGTACCAGGTGAAAGACACGTCGCCCCGCACGGTCTCGGCGTAGCGGGACCGTCACCGAACGAGCGTGGGGCGTCCAACCACAGACGTGTAGCCTGTGGGCCGAAAATACCGAGAGATGAAAACCGCTTGTCAGGGCTAGCGGAGCCCGGATAAGTTGACAGAAATGAAGAGTCTAGCGCTTCCGATGTGCAAGGGGCGAAGGGGCCTGAGCGCCGTGTGCAGGGCGGATTGGTGCCTTCCGAGGGCGTTCGTCGCCGTTACCCCTCCTGCAGAAGCGTTTCGAAAAGGGTCTCAAATCGATCGCGTTCGCCCTTGAGGGTCTTCTCCCGCTCCTTTAGGTCCGTGATGTCGGTAACCACGCCGTCCACGTGTTGCACCGCACCGTCGTCGTCGCGCACGACCGTGCCCCCAAGCAGGCCCACGAACGTGGAGCCGTCCCGCCGACGAAGTAGGACCTCCTCGTTCTGGGTGGAATCTTCAGGCACGCGGAGGGGGGCGGGCCGCTCCTCCGATTGAGCATCGAGGGCCTGGGGGTCGAGCCCCAGCATTTCGGACGCGCCGTCGTACCCGAAGAGCTGGGCAAACGCCTGGTTGGCATACACAATGCCCTCGCCCGGCACCAGCCGGTAAATGCCGTCCGACACGTTGCCCGTGATGGAGCGGAGCAGGCGCTCCTGTTCGTCGAGGCGCCGCTGCATGGCCTGCCGCTCGGTAATGTCCTGCAGAATGCCGGTGAGCCGGAGAGTGTCGTCGGGCTGGGACTCGGCCGTTCCGCGCAGGCGTACCGCCCGCCGCTCGTCGGTGGCCGTGGAGAGGGACACCTCCAGGTCGAACGGCTCGCCGTCCTGCAGGCACCGCTCCATCACGTCCCGCACCGTCTCGCGGGAGTCGGGGGCGTAGAACTGCAGCCACGACGCCAATTCAAACCGCGAGCCCGACGGAAGGTCGAGAATGTCGTAGAGCTCCTCCGTCCCCCGCACGGTGTCGGAGGCCGGGTCGTATTCCCAGCCGCCCACCTGGGCCACCTCCTGCGTGCGGTGGAGCAGGTCCTGCTTTTTCTGAAGCGAGGCCTGCGTGGTGCCAAACGACCGGTGGCGGCGATACAGCACGATGCTCGCCCCGGTGACCAGTACCGAGCCGCCCACGATGAAGAGCAAATGCTTGGCCATGCCGGACGAGAGCCCCGGCGCGCCGGTCCAGGCCAGCCCGGAGGGACCGAGCAGGTACACCACCAGGGCGACCGAGCCGCCGATCCCAACCACCTGGAGGGGGCGGAAGGGGATGATGGCGACAATCAGGAGGTACACCAGAATGACGTACTCGGTGCTGAAGGCACTCCGCACCGCCCCCTCGAAGGTCGCCACGGCCGCGGCCACCAGAATCGCCGCCCAGCCAAAGAGGCGACCTTTATCGAGCGAGCACCGGGTCTGGGCCAGGATGAGCCCAATCACGCTGAGGGCTGCGACAACGAGGATGCCCACGGCCACGACGTGGTTGTCGAAGGTCCCGCGGACGATGGACTCGTAGGTCCAGGTCATGTCGTACCCGAGGCCGAAGACGCTGAGCCCGACGTACAAAAGCGCGGCGACGAGCCCGATGGCCCCGCACTGGCGGAGCCCGGTGTGTAATACGCGGGTGAGTACCGATCGAAGGTCAGGGTCTTGCTCGTCTGCAGAAGAGAAGGGGAGCCACTGGGCGGTGTCCGGACGCATAACCGCAGAACTGAACTGAATGAGGGGCGGTGCACGTTTTTCTCGGCTCAAAGACCGTGCCAGTGGCGGGGGCTGCAGCAGACCGAAGGGGGAGGCGGCGGGGCGAACGGAGAAGGAGCGGGAGCGTCTGGGCCATCGCCGTGGGGGGCGAGCGATGGGGCGGCGTACGTCAGGCGATACCATACTCCTCGAATAGTGCGTCCGCGCGGCCGAGGTCGACGTTGCCGCCGCTCACGACGACACCGATGCGGCGGCTGCGGCCCGGCACCACGCCGTCGAGGAGGGCCGCGGCGCCCAGCGCGCCGGTTGGCTCCACCACGATCTTCATGCGCTCCCAGAGGTAGTGCATGGCGTGGACGAGCGCTTCGTCCGAGACCGTGACCATGTCGTCCACGTGCTCCAGCACCAGCGGGAATGTAATGTCCCCGAGGTACGGGGTGCGGGCACCATCGGCCACCGTGTCAGGGGTGTCGACCGTCTGGAGCTCACCGGAATGAAACGAGCGGGTGGCGTCGTCGCCCGCCGCGGGCTCCACGCCGATGACCGTGCAGTCGGGCGCGTGGTGCCGCGCCGCCAGCGCGCAGCCGGAGAGCAGCCCGCCGCCCCCGCAGCACACGAGCAGCGCGTCGAGATCGTCGACCTGCCGGAACAGCTCGTCGCCCACGGTGCCCTGCCCGGCCACCACGTCCGGATGGTCGTAGGGCGGGATGAGAGTGAGGCCGCGCTCTTCCGCGAGGCGCTGGCCCAACTCCTCGCGCACCGTTTCGTCCGGGTCGTACGTCACCACCTCCGCGCCGTAGCCGCGCGTGGCGTCGAGCTTCACCCGCGGGGCGTGTTCCGGCATCACGATGGTCGCGTCGACCCCCAGCAGGCGCCCGGCCAGCGCCACCGCCTGTGCGTGGTTGCCCGAGGAGTAGGTGACCACGCCCCGCGCCTGGGCCTCCGGGGAGAGTTGCGACACGGCGTTGTAGCCGCCGCGGATCTTGAAGGCGCCGGTGCGCTGGAAATTTTCGCACTTAAAGTGCACGTCGGCGTCTACCCGGGCATTGACTGTACGGGACGTATGGACGGGGGTGCGGTGCACCACGTCGTCGAGGCGCTCGGCCGCGGCGGCCACGTCGGCGTAGGTAACGGGGAGGTCGGTGGGATGGGGGGATGCAGTGGGCATGTGCGGAAAGGCGGTTCAGACATGTTGACGAACGGCCGTTCGGGGCGTCGTGCCGAACAGGACCCAAAACGCCCCGCGCCGTTCCGTCGTTTCTCCGCCGTTCGTTCTCCAAAGAGCATCAAAGAGGCGAGATTGCTACCGTCTCGGTTACATAACGTACCGGGGAGCGCCCCTCCTGCGCGGAGACGAGGAGACACCTGTCGGGACGCGAAGAGGTACCCCCGCCTCAGCCCGCGCTAACCACCGATGTTGTCTCGTACTCGTCCTGAAGAGCACAGAAACGGGAGGTGGGTAAGGATTTGGCACAGTTCCTGTTGCCAAAACACAGTGCACATGCGAACAACGCCGCATGCGACCGCGGAGACGGGCCTTCGGCTCGGAGGGCGGTCTCTGCGGTACGCAGTGCCGCAATCATCAACTTCTAATGACGAACTCCTACTACTATGGGACAGCAGCAGCTTTTACTTCTCGTTTTGAGTACCGTGATCGTCGGTCTCGCCACCGTGGCGGGGATTCAGGCCTTCAGCGAAAACCAGGCGCAGGCTTCGCAGGATGCCCTGACAAGCAAGGCGGTTAGTGTAGCGACAGACATTAAATCTCTCCAGTCAAAGCCCTCACAGTTGGGCGGTGTTGATCTTGCTACCTCCACTAATGCGAGTACGCTTGCCGATAAACTCGGACTCAGCGGGCAAACATTCGATGCCCCTGGAGCAGGCGCAAATGCGCAGTGTAAAGTCACCACCTCCAGCGGTTCGGCGAGTGTCTCATGCGCTGGCTCAGACGCGAATAACGACGTCCAAGTCACGTATACTTCAAGCTCGGACGATGTTAGCACGTCGTACGGGGACTACTCCAGCACCGTTACCCCGAAGAATAGTGGCGACGGAGATAGTGAAGGCTGAGATTAGTTGATTTTGAAGTAGAAGAGTCCCCAAGGGGGCAGCCGAAAGGCTGTCCCCTTTCTTTTTACTTGCGGAAGATTTTTGGCACGGTCTCTGTGCTCGCTATGAGCCGATACCAAGTCCGGTTCTGTAAGCGGTCTACCCAGTCTTATGGGCCAGCAACAGCTCCTCCTACTCGTTCTCGTCACCATCATCGTCGGCCTCGCCACGGTCGCGGGACTCAATGCGTACCAGGAGTCGCAAGAACAGTCGGCCATTAACCATATCACGCAGAAGGCCATCGAAATTGCGACGGACGTGCAGGTCTACGCCCGGCGGCCTGGCACGCACCGCTCCGAGAACACGACCGGCGACAGCGATCTGGTCGTCGACTTTGGCGAGCTGTCCCACTACGAGACCGACGGGTCCGCCCACGACGGCGACCACGTGGATCCCTACGCCACCTACAGCCTGAACGGCCACAGCACGCTGCCGGAGGGCTACAATCCCGACGCATGCCCCGAAAACAGTTCTGTGAACACTGTCGAGGCGTACAGCCGCGCCCACGACGTGAGCGTCTGCGTGAGCATTACCGGGACGACGGTCGACGACCTAACGACCGGCGTGGCGGAGTAACGAAGACAGATGGCCCCGGCGTTCAGCATCGGTGGGGGCCGCCCGGTGTCCGCCCCCTCCGTTCCGTAACTCCTAAGTGCGTCGGTTACAAGATGTAATCCGCCATCGGGCTCGTCCGCGGCGCTCCGGCTCCCGGGAGGCGTCTCAGAATCCCGGGTCCACGCCGTCTGACAGGGCTGTTGGGCGGTTTGGGCATGGACGAAACAAATCTGGGAAGAGAGGCTCCATTCCCCCACAACTCGGCATGGTTTGTGTGCCAAAAGATTAACGATCCGGGGCGGCGCATCGATTGCACCTCTGCCTCGCCCCGGGAGGCGTGGTCCCTTCAACTGAGAGCCGATCGTTCCCATGGCCACTCGCGAGTACCAATTTCAGGGCGTTGCGCCCGGCGGCCAGTCCGTGCAGGGCACCATCATGGCCTCCTCGAAGCGCAAGGCGAAGGAAAAGGTCGAGGACCTGTCCGAAGAGCATGGCTTCAAGCCCTCCGACCTGAAGAAGCGACGCACCTTTTTCTACAAGGTGCGCCACCCGAACGGAAAAGTGAAGGAAGGGGAGCAGAAGGCCTTCTCGGCCGACGAGGTGGAGGAAGCGCTTCAGAACATGGGCCTGGAGGTGATTAAGGTCCGGCAGAAGTGGTTCGACTTCGAGTTCTCGCCGCCGCAGCAAGACCTCATCATGTTCGTACGCCTTGCGGCGAACCTGCTCCGTGAGAACCTTCCGTTCGACGAGGTGCTGGAGATGCTGGTGAACGACGTGTCGTCGAAAAGCCTCCGGCAGGTCATTAAAGACCTCAACTCCGATCTGAAGGGCGGGATGAACGCCGAGAAGGCCTTCAACAAGCACCGCGACAAGCTCGGCAAGTTTACCGCCTACATGCTGGGCATCGCGTCCAAGAGCGGGAACATGGCCGAGATCTACGAGGCCACGGCCCGCTTCTTAGAGCGCAAGGATGAGTTCCGGTCGCGGGTGCGCAGCTCTATGGTGATGCCGGCCGTCACCACCGTGGGCATGATCGGGGCGATGATCTGGTACGTCTGGTACATCGTCCCCGCCACGGCGGGCCTGTTCACGAACATGGGCATGGACATTACCCTGCCCCCGCTCACCCGCTACTCGCTCGCCTTCTCTCACTGGCTCGACGCCAACTGGCTCTGGGTGCTCATTGGCACGGTGACGCCCATTGTGGCCTTCGTGGCGTGGATGCGGACCGAGCAGGGACAGTTTTATCTGCACAAGTACATGATCAAAATCCCGGTCCTCGGGAAGCTCCTGCACAAGATCAACATCGAGATCTTCTGTCGAGTCTTCGCGATCCTCTACTCCGGGGCGGGCGACAACCTGCGCGTCCTGCGCGTGGCCGCCGAGGCCTGCGGCAACAAGTACATGGAGTACCGCATCCGGAACGTCACCATTCCTATGATGACGGCCCAGGGCGCCAGCCTCGTCGACGCCCTCAAGGCGAGTGGCGTGTTCACGTCGATGGCCATCACGCGCTTCAAAAGCGGGGCCGAGACCGGGAGTGTGCGCGAAAGCGCCCGGCAAATGGCCGACTACTACGAACAGGAGACCGAGCTGAGCCTCGACGCGGCGGTGGAGGGCATTCAGACCGGCGTCTCCATCATCATCGCAATTGGGGTCCTGTTCCTCACGATTCTCTCGGCGGAAATGGCCTTCATCCAGCCCTCGCAGGCCGACATGATGGGCATGTAACCGGGCCTCGTTCGCTGGGCATCTGCACAACTCCCTAGAACTGCTTTCGTCACGACGTCGCACCACGATGGATGAACCCTCCACCCTGGACCTCCCCGCCTCGTCGTTGAGGCCGGAAGAGGCCGACGACCATTCGAGCGACGATTCGGAGGGGGACGACTCCGCTGCGCTCCACCCGGAATCTTTGGGACTAGGGCCGGTGGATTCGCCGCGCTTTTCCATGCCGCCCTTTTCGCAGAAGCAGCGGCTGTTCATGGCGCAGAACGGGAATGGGGCCTCTGAAGCCGACGTGGCGGCCGGTCGTGCACCGGGGCGCGACGACGCGCCTCCCCGATCTACGGGGGACGGTGCGGCGGGACAGCGAAGCCCGGATTCGTCCGCTGAGCCGACGCTCGACGAGCCGCGGTCGGACGCGGAGGAGGCCCCGGCCCTAGAGAGCGCGATCGACGAGCTAGAGGGCCAGATCAACGCCGAGTTGGTCGACGAATTTGCCTCGCGCATGTCGTCGAGCGCGTCGGTGGGCACGAACGACCGCGTGGTGGAGATGCTGTTGCGCCGAGCCGTCGTGACTCCCGATCAGGTGAAGTCGGCCCAGGCGCGACGCGACGCCGATGATCCCGACGTGGCGCTCTGGCGGGTCCTGGCGGAGGAGGAGGGGGTGGACGAAGAGGTGGTCTACGAACGGGCCGCCCGCATCTACGCTTTTTCGGTGGCCGACCTCGACGATGCGGACCTGGATCTCGACTTCGTCCAGTCGACGGTCGAGAGCTTTCCGGAGGATCAGCAGGAAGAGCTGCTGGATCTGGGGGTCGTTCCCCACCATCGAGAAAGCTCGGGGCGAACGCCGAAGGTTGTCCTGATCACCTACGACCCGATGCGCCCGGAGGTGCATCGGCTGGCCCGGTCGCTCAACCTGGATCAGTTCGAGCTCCGGTACGCGCCGAAATCGGCCGTCAACGACCTGCTCTCGCAGGCTTTCCCGAAGGATAACGAGTACCTGGAGCGTCTCGACGAGGAATCGGCGCTCGACCTGGGTCAGAACTTCGAGGAAGAAGAAAACCTCGTTGACGACGAGAAGCTGGAGGAGGAGATCAATCGCTCCACGCTCATCAATCTGTTCGAGGCCACGCTCGTGGAGGCGGTGCGGGAGGGGGCGTCCGACATTCACATCTACCCAAACTCGAACAAGGAAGTGGAAATCCACTTCCGCATGGACGGGCGGCTCAATCACTGGCACACAGAGGACCGGGTGCACCCCGAGGCCCTCCTGTCGGTGATCAAGGACAACTCGATGAACGTGGACCGCTTCGAGAGCGACGCCGCGCAGGACGGCTTCATTCAGCGCGACGTGGACGGGACCCGCATCCGGTACCGGGTCTCGATCATGCCCATCGCCAGCTCGAATCAGGACATCGACTCGGAGAGCGTCGTCATCCGCGTCCTGGACGACCGGAAGGTGATCACCGACCTCAACAAGCTGGGCCTGGGGCCGCGGGCGCTCGACCGCTTCGAGCACGCCATCAACCAGCCCAACGGCATGGTCATCCTCACCGGGCCCACGGGGTCCGGGAAGAGCACGACGCTGGTGGCGGCGCTGCACCGCGTCATTGGGCCGGAGGAGAACGTGCTCACGATTGAGGACCCGGTCGAGTACATCATCGAGGGCGCGCGGCAGATCAAGCTCAGCGACAAACTGCAACTGAAGGACGCCCTACGCTCCATCCTGCGCCACGACCCGGACACGGTGATGGTGGGGGAGATGCGGGACAAGGAGACCGCCGAGCTGGCCATTAAGCTGGCCAACACGGGGCACCTCACGTTCTCGACGCTCCACACCAACGACGCGCCGAGCGCCGTGAGTCGCCTCTACAAGATGGACATCGAGCCCTTCCTCATCGCCTACGCCATCAACCTGGTGGTGGCCCAGCGCCTCATCCGGACGCTGTGTCCGAACTGTAAGCAAAAGGTGTCCAACCCGGACTTCGTGAAGCTCGAACAGCTTGGGTTCGAAGAGGAAGAGGTGGATAAAGGAACGATTTATACCCCGCCCGACCACTCGAGCTGCGGCCAGTGCGGGGGCACAGGCTACGACGGCCGCCGCGCCATTGCCGAGGCGCTGTACCTGACCCAGCCCATCCGCCACATGATTGTCGAGGCCGAAGGGGTGGTCGATGAGGGCGCAATCCGCGAGCACGCCGAGCAGGAAGACGGCATGCGGTCGCTCCAGGGCTCGGCCCGCGAGGCCATCCTCAACGGGGAAACCTCCGTGGAAGAAATGATCCGCGTGGTGGCAACGTGACTCCTCAATGGCCGCTTTTCAATGGCCGCTTTTCCGTTCCGTAGATTCTATCCCACGCCATGCAACAGACGCTTCTCGCGCTGCTGAGCCTGCTTATCGTCACACTCTTGAGTTTCAATCAGCAGCAGGCCAGAATCCAAGGACAGCAGCAAGCCATTCGGGCCGAGCTACAGCAGATGGCACTGGGGGTCGGGATGCAAACGATGGAGGTGATCCGAGCCCGGAAGTTTGACAAATACGTGGCGGAAGTTGGTGGGTACACGGACCCTAACACATTTTCGAAGCCCGGGAGTGGAGAGTTCGGGATTGCCGGTGATTGCAAGCTTCATCCGGAGGGAGACGGAGTGGACTGCGGGTTTGTCGAGAGCTTTGACGGAACAGAGTCGGTAGTTCCACACCCTCTCCCCGACAGCAAGACCTATCCGTTTAACGTAAATGTGGAGGTTAGATATGTCTGTAGCGATTTGGAGCCGGCAGATGAAAGCGGCGCGTGCTCTGCTCCCACAAGTCGAAAAGAAGTGGTGCTGAAGATTCGCGATGCACCGTCTGACGGTGAGCCCCGGCTCTCCCAAATTCGGTACTCAGAGGTTATCACGTATCCGTAAGGGCAGTTCTGCCTTCGGCGGCCTGCACCAGATTTCCTGACAACGCGAAGTTGAGCTTATGGCGTTTATCTACGATAACCTGACAGCATCGGTTGTGTCGGGAATGGTGATCCTCGTCCTGTTCTCTGTTCAGATGCGGGCCACAAACTCAAGTGTCGCCCAAACGGGGCGGAATGTGGCCCTGAACCAGGCCCGGACGTTCGCCACCTGGCTCGAGCAAGACCTGCAGAGAATGGGCCGCAATATCCCTGAGGGGGATAAGGTGTTTACGCCTCCCTCGCGGGAAGACATGGCTGCATCGGCCACAGGAAAGACCCTCTCAACCGGGGACGACGTGTTTGCCTTCTATTACAAGAAGATCCCGGGCAGTTCGGGAAAAACACCAGTCACGTACGACATTGAGTCCGAAACTCGTGACGTGGGAGGAGACCCCCGTACCCTCTTTCAGTTGACTCGACAGGTAGGCGGAGGAGACGACGGACAGAGCCCGCCGAACTTGGGCTACTTTGATATTCAGTTCGTAGACGGAAATGCAGGTCTCGTAGACCCAAAGAAGAACCCTGACCGAATTCAGGCCATCCGTGTGCACTTTTCTATTGTTCCGCCCTTCCAGAACGATGAGACGCCACTAGATGAAGTACATCGGATGGTCGTGGTGCCGTTCACGCCCGCGCTTTGAAGCGTTTTGTTTTGGAACCGCGGAGCAGGCCTCCTGCGAATCAGGTCTATCTGCGCAGTCCCTTGTGCTTTGCGATGTACCTTCTGAACCCGAGGATCTCCTAGAAAGAATTGGCGCTTGATTTTTAACTCAGACCCTCCTGTCCCATGGGTAAATACGCTCTTCTTATCACGTTTGCAGGAGTGCTTGGGCTGTCGTACCTCGCCCAGCAGTCCCAATCTACATCCCTCGATACCAGCGAGGACCAGGCTGAACGGCAGCGCACCGTGATCGCGCGGCAGATTGCCCGATCGGCCTTCAACAACGGGGTGAGTGCGGTGAAGCGAAATTGGCCCACGGTCCCGTCCGATGAACAGGGGGCGTACGAGCAAGGGGATTACAGGCTGAACTTCTCGTCTCCTAGTACGGGAGAAGAAGGTGAAGAGGATGAGGATGATGGGTCGGATGAGGACAAAAAGATCAACATCGCTTCGACAGGCATTTTCCCTCAGACAGGCAGCCCCGACGAGGTGAGGTACCTGATCGAGGGTGTGGCGGAGCAAAAGAAGGTTGCGAGTGGACTCTTCAGCGGATTGACAGCCGGAGGAGTAATCTCATTTACTGGCTCGTCGGGGAAGGGCTGCAGTGGAGCGGCCTGCATTTCCGGGCTGACGCCCAACGGAGAAAACCGTCGTGGAATGAGTCTTCCGGGTGAAATGGGCGAAGGAAAGTCGGACGACTGGTGTCCGGGAGGCTTCGGACCCGGACAAATCCTGGGGAGTGGCGGGAAAGGGGGAAGCGACTGTGATGTCCAGGTTCGAGATAAGGCGTCGGACGATTGGGTGAAGGAGAAGATGAGTGAAATGAAGTCGCGGATAACGTCCAACAAGGACAAACCAGAAGTGACGGTCTGTGGCGAAGGGAATCCCGGAGGTGGTTCCGGAGATAATCCTGGAGAAGGAGGAGAGAGCAATCCTGGAGAAGGTTCCGATGAGAATCCTGGAAAGGGGAATAACAAAAGCTTCGGAGGTAGTTTTGTGGTAGACCTTGCGGGGGGACCTCCAGGGGGGCCTAGAGTAAGAGGGTCTGGTACCTTGCAGGAAACTGGCGCTGAGGGCAGTTCGAAGGGTGGGCCTCCGGGAACTTGTAGATTTAACGGAAACAAGGGGGGGAGCGGCATTCTCTACGTGCCACCAGGAGAAAGCTTGCGATTCAATGGCGGGGCTACATGGGATGGACTTGTCTATGTAGCTGACGGGGGACAGGTCAGAATTAACGGTGGGGGAGGTAAAACGAATATAAATGGAGGACTTCTAATGGAGAAAGGGGCGA
>Ga0207753_1000021_pt1 | contig 68481 bp, 60 predicted proteins | sample PonA233FremontCA_2_FD_187273 | JGI IMG/M metagenome (GOLD analysis project Ga0207753, IMG submission 187273) | Salt pond sediment microbial community from Fremont, CA, USA - Pond A23 Sediment 3 (SPAdes) | ecosystem: Environmental > Aquatic > Non-marine Saline and Alkaline > Saline | place: USA... | reverse complement strand
CCGGGGTTCAAATCCCCGTCGGAGCATTTTCTGAACGAAATGAAGAAATGCGACAGAGATTTGAACAGCGAGCAAATCTTCGATTTGCGAGTGGGTTCAAATCCCCGTCGGAGCATGATATTTGCGGGCGAATCGCCCGTTTTCTTCGCATTTACTAACACTCTTAGCCGTAAGTCCGTACTGACCGGGAAATTTTCGATTCCTGTCCACAGGTCTGGGAGCGTAACGTTTTCTCACAGCTGCGGGTGTCGCTCTCGTTTATCGACTGTTCGATGCAAACCACCGTCGCGTCTCTCGGTGAGACGCTGCTCCCGTGTCGCTGCGTGGAGACCGGTGAAATGAGTGGTTAGACTCGAGAACAGCCAACCGGCAGACCGTTTCACCCCCGCTGCCCTGCTGTTAGCGCGGCATCGTCCAGTCGATACGCGCGTCCCGACCGGGGAATCGCGGCGTTGACACGACCTCGAACGTTCGGTCTCCTGCGTCGGGCGTCACCGGAGCCGAGAGCATGAGTCGCGCGACGTCCGCCCGCGAAATCGTTCCCCAGAGCTTTGCGCCGGGCTCGGCAGCCGTCACCAGGTCTGTCCGTGAGCTGTTCGTCAGCACACCGGGTCGGAAGATCGTGTGGCGGATCTCAGCATCCCGGATTGCAGATTCGGCTGTAGCCTTCGCCTCTTGAATCGGGCCAATAAACGCGTTAAACCCTGTCGCAAGCGGGCTCGAGGGCTCGGCCCCGACACCGATGGCCGACTCCATAACAAACGAGTCGACGCCCGCGTCCGCTGCCGCACTGACCAACGCGCGGTTGCCAGCCCCGTCGACGAACGGCGGACCAGACCGGAGTGCGGCCGGCGCAGTCCCGACGGCGCTCAGTACCGCATCGACGTCGGAAACGGCTGCAGACAGGTCGTCCGAAGCCAACAAATCGTCAACAACCACCTCGTCGGCACCGGCAGTTTGGAGCGCAGCAGCGGCGTCGGGCGACCGCGTGAGTGCCCGAACGGTGTCGACGCGCGACCGCGCGAGTCGCAGTATTTCGCGCCCGGTTGTTCCGGTTGCGCCAGCGACGAGGATCGTATTGAGCGTCTTCGATCTCATATCCGTGTCACGGCTCCGACAATAAAAAACGCCCTGATCGGGATACTACACGACTAATGGACAATCAGAGCGGGTGTTGTAGGGTCAACTACCCCACGCTGAATGCCATCGGCGCTTCGGGGTGTCCGTGGACTCGACTCTGGAGTCGCCCTCTGGATAGTGGGCCGCGATATCCGCTTTGGTATCCAAGATAACATCGTGCCTTCCAATGGCGTTAAATTCATTCTCTTCGTACCGTCTTTGTGAACCAAACTGCGATTCTTCACATTATCGGGACGGGTGCTATCGGGGCTGGCGTATTCGTTTCGGGCAGGGAACTCACGGTAGGGTTGTTGCTCCTCGGAGCAATTTTCATCATCGCGGGTATCTTGTTCGCTCGCCGCGACGGTTCTGCTTCCGAAGACTGACCGTCCGTCGGTTTAATGAGATTTGCACCATTTCCATCGACCATCGCATCAGAGACAATATCGGCTCCGTGCCGGATACTCGTATATTGTTAGTGGGTGCGACAGTGGTCGTTGGCGACCAGATCCGCACTCGACACAATCACGGGTACCACCATGCAGCACCGACAACTATCGAGCGAAACAACCCATTATGAAACAGACTCCACAGTCACCCGTCGACGGCACCGGGCGGACAACCACCACGCCCCCCGAGAACTCGGGGACGACGGGTTGTGTGGGCTGGACGAATCTTTCGGATCACAGCGCGCCACCCGAAGCGGCAGCGGCAGCCGACGAGTTACCGATGTCAGCAGCCACCCCCGAAGTCGGTGGGCTTGCGATCCCGGCAGAACTCCCTGATTCGGAGGTGCCACTCTTCGGCGCCACAACGAGTGTCATTCGGCTCCTTTGAAAGAAACGAGTAGCCGATCGATTCGAACTATGACTCTACCAAGCCGACGACCAGTCAGTAGAGCATATCGTGCCAGTCGACAGCTCAGGATCCAATGTGAGAAAGAACAGCCGCATCGAAGCACTCCCGGAAGTGGTTCGTCGACGGTTCGAAGATGCTGTTGATACCGTCAGTGAACCGTTTTCGCTGTCGATAGAACGTTCTGGCAACAGCTACGGCCAGTGTCGTCACCGCTGCCCCCATCACGCCTTCTGTGGTGTCCTCGAATTCAGTGTGACATTTCGGACAGCACAACCGGACTAGAACCGATGAGAACAGGCGAGACGCTGTTCTGGAAAAGGAAACGATCGTCTAGGTCCTGTTCGACGCCAATGGATGGAAACCGGTTTGGGACCCTGAGTATGCTCCAAGGTAATATCTTAGATAGAAAGTATTATCTAAGGGAATCCACAATCGTTGTTCACAGATGAGTGCAAACGCAACGCAGGACACACAGGACCATTCAGATCGTTGGAGCCCTGTCCGGGAGTTACCACCGAGCGCAAAGCTCGTCGCCAAAGAGTTGGATCATAACGATCAGCTCACCCAGACTGAACTTGCTGAAGCAACGCTGTTGTCGGCACGAACGGTTCGGGAGGCAGTCAGCAGACTCGAAGCTGTTGGCGCTGTTGAGTCTCGCGTCTCGTTTCGGGACGCACGAAAGCAGCTCTATACCCTGTCGCTGTAGCGGTTCGGTCGTCTAGGACGGCTTGAGCAAGCCGTTTTGACGTAGACAGTCGCTCTCTCAGCCGCAGCCATCGGCTGCTAGGCATTGAGTTTCTCTCAAGACGGTCTTGTGGTTGTGCGCGGCGAGTGGTGAACACGAGAACGGTGGATCCCTAAGCCGTGGTGGGACGGCTTAGATCCGGCCAGTCGGGCTGGTATAACGACAGCACCCAAACGGAGACTAAATCCTTGGGTGGCAGTAAACGATTCAACCGAACAGTCTGTGGGTCGACCCGTGGCGACTGAGCCAGCGTCGACCGCTTATATAGCCGTGATTCAGCATTTTCGGGGTGGAGCCCTCGGTCTGCTGGAGGACCGAGAGATCGGCCCGCTCGCTCGGAGAGAACTCCCCGCCGACGGTCACTAAGTTCCCACTATCCATGTATTCGATCGCGATCCACGGATCGGGGTCTTGGCCCCAGTCGAAACCCGAAATGACATTCTCGTAGTCGTCGATCTGGGCCCACAGCTCGGCCTCTTGAATGGACTCGTCGAAAAAGGGGGTGTCGACGGTCTCGTACTCCGACATCCGCGGCGCTGTGATCCCAACAGTCGGCTCCTCGTCGTCGTGGGTAATCCTCGATTTACAAACGTCCGCGTTACCGCCGGAACCGGGAAGTTCGATTTCCTCGAAATCTTGGTAGCTGTAATCTTTCCTGCCAGTAGAGCCCGTTACGTATCTTCTCTAATAGGTGAATGTCATGCTTTGTGTTAAGCGAGTGTCGAAAGTAGCGGGTGGGAGCAGTGGACCTGTCGGCGGCCGCTCGCGGAGTCGTGGTGTCGCGGTGCTGTGACACTCCATGCGATTCTCCACAACCGTTAGGTCTCATTTCTTTAATAATTTTTAATAATAGACATGGCCAATCGACTGTTGCCATGTCTGTTGATGACACGCCACAATCCCCTGCAGAGCGTAAATCCGCGATCAAGAAGCGTCACGAGCAGGCTGCGAGCGAGGTCCTCCCCGACCACCGGGAACTGTATATCGGCGGCGAATGGGTCCCCAGTGCCTCCGGTGACACGTTTAACACGACTGACCCAACGACCGGGGAGACACTGGCCGAGGTCCAGGCCGGCACCGCCGACGACATCGACCGTGCCGTCGACGCCGCATGGACGGCCTACGACGAGGTATATAGCTCCGTTTCGGCCGCCGAACGACAGGCGATGCTCGAAGCGATCGCCGACCGGATCGAGAACAACGCCGAAGAGTTCGCCCGTCTCGAATCGCTCGACAACGGCAAACCGATCACCGAAGCACGGATCGATATCGACCTCGTGACCGACCACTTCCGCTATTTCGCGGCCATTGCTCGCGCCCACGAAGGGCGGACGGTCGACACCGACAACAGCCGCCACGTCCAGACCATCGAAGAACCCTATGGCGTCGTCGGCCAGATCATCCCGTGGAACTTTCCACTGCTGATGGCTGCGTGGAAACTCGGCCCCGCGCTGTCGGCCGGCAACACGGTCGTCCTCAAACCCGCCGAGGAAACCCCACTGTCGGTCCTCAAACTGATGGAAGAAGTCGACGACATCATCCCGGATGGTGTGGTCAACATCGTCACCGGGTTCGGCCCCGAGGCTGGCGAGCCGCTCTCGAACCACAGTGGTATCCGAAAGCTCGCCTTTACCGGCTCGACCGAAATCGGGAGCAAGGTGATGAAGAGCGCGGCTGACAATATCACCGATATCACACTCGAACTCGGCGGCAAAAGCCCGCTTGTTGTCTTCCCGGATGCCGACCTCGAACAGGCCGTCGACACAACCATCACCGCGATTTTCTTCAATACGGGCGAGTGCTGTTGTGCCGGCTCGCGGCTGTTCGTCCACGAAGACATCAAAGACGAGTTCCTCGACGAACTGGCCGCGGCGGCCGAGGAGCTGACTGTCGACGATCCACTCCTCGACTCCACGGATCTCGGTCCGAAAGTGACCGCCGAACAGGTCGAACGGACGATGAGCTACATCGAGGAAGCCGAACGGGAGGGCGCAGCGTTCGTCACCGGCGGCAGCCAGCCCGACGACGAGGCGCTGTCGGACGGCTGTTTCGTCGCCCCAACGTTGATCGACGAGATCGACCACGACAGCAAGGCCGTCCAAGAGGAGATTTTCGGACCTGTTCAAGAGGTGTTCACGTGGAGCGACTACGACGAGATGATCGAACTCGCAAACGACGTCGACTACGGCCTCGCTGCTGGCATTATCACCGAGGACCTCACCAAGGCCCACCAGTGTGCGAAGGACATCGAGGCCGGAAACATCTGGATCAACACCTACAACGACTTCCCGGCGGGCCAGCCGTTCGGCGGCTACAAGCAGTCGGGAATCGGCCGCGAGATCGGGCAGACGGCAGTCGACCACTACACCCAGACCAAGACGATCAACATCAGCCTGTAGTCGTGTCCGTCCCGTTCCCGCCGGTCGACGGCGAGTTCAGCGCGCGGCAGATCGCCATCGCCCCCGACGGAGCGGCCTACCGCGTCCCTTCGGGGTTCCACGAACGGCTCCGGCAGGCGGTCGCGCCCGGGGAAGAGCGGGACCCGAAGGTCGCCCTCGCGCTGGCGGGGTGGGTCTGTCTGCAGACGGACGGGATGACCGACCGGATCAACGTCGACGCACCCGATGACTGCACCGATGCGGCACCAATCCGTCGCTTTGCGCGCGCCCACGACGCCGGCTCGGTCGCCGTTGCCCGGCATCCAAGCGGGGACGTCACGCGGTCGACCGACCCGACCGACTTCACGTTCGACGGCCCGGCTGGGACGCCGAACGGTCGGAACTAAACGGCCGGGTTTATTTTTCCGGTCACCTGTAGTGGTCGTATGAAGATTATCGAGCGTGGGGCTGCGGGGGCAGCCAGTGTCGCGGTCGTCGGCGGACTCCATGGCGACGAGCCGGCTGGCGAGCGAATCGTCAGACGACTCGCCGAGCGGCTCCCCGATCCCGACGAAACAGCCGGCGAGGGCGTCGTTCGGCTAGTCATCGCCAACGAACCGGCACTTGAGGCCGCCGTCCGGTACACCGACACCGATCTGAACCGGGCGTTCCCCGGTGACAGCGACAGCGATGAGTACGAACGCGCGCTTGCACCGCGAATTATGGACGCGATCGACGGCATGGATGCCGTCTTCGCCATCCACACCTCCCACAGCGTCCCGCCGCCGTTTGCGATCTACAGCGAACTCACAGACTCGGTCCGCCGCACGATAACGGCCATGCCAGTCGACTACGTGTTGGATGCCGATGGGCTGCGGTCGACGACGCTCGACTCGGTCGTCCCGCACACTGTCTCGGTCGAGGTCGGCCGACAGGGCAGCGAGGAAGCCGCCGAGTTCGGCTACGAGATGACGCTGGCGTTCCTCCGTGCCCACGGCGCACTGGACGACGAGTCGCCGACGTTCACCCCCGCAACGATCATCGAAGGAATCGAGGAGGTTCCCAAGGGTAGTGGCGAGCCACAGGTCAACTACGCCAACTTCGAGGAGATCCCCGAGGGGGCGGTCTTCGCAAGCGACGACGAGTACACCCATCGCGTCGACGAGCCCGAAATCGTCCCGGTGCTCGCCAGCGAACACGGCTACGAGGACATTTTCGGACTCTACGGTCGGATCACGGGGACGCTCGAGCCCCCGGGCGAGGAAGTCGCCTCGGACTGATATCCCGAACGGGGGCTGTCGGCTCATCGACTCGCCCCCGACCTCGCTATTCGTTTTCCGAATAGCTGTGATTATTGCCGATATGTGTGACTTCCCGAGAGCACTTCTTTAACTGATATACCGGTCGACAGTCGCTGAAACGTGTTTCCGTGGCTGTCTCGGCTGTCTTTGGTAGGATCCGTGCTTACCGTAATCGGCTGGATCTTAGGTCTACAGCCGGTTAGCAGTAATAATGACGCGACGGACTACCTGCCGTTCTCGACGGGCCTATCTCGCAGGTGTCGGCTCGGCAGCCGCACTCGGTGTTGCAGGCTGCCTCGGCGGTGGCGGCGACAGTGACAGTTTGACGGTGGCACATATGCCGATCTTCCCCGATCTCCAGTACTACGTGATGGAATCGGAGGGTTATTTCGACGAGATCGATGCGACCATCGAAAGCAAGGAGTTCACCAACGGGCCGGATATCGTCGGGGCCTCGGCCAGCGGCGACATCGATATCGCGATGTTCGGGGTCGTCCCCGCCATGATCGCTATCGATCGCGGTATCGCGGCCAAAGTCACGGCCGCGAATATCAAAGAGCCGATGGCGATCGTCGCCGACCAGCAGCTGAGCTCCCTCTGGGACGAACACGGCAGCGACGCATTCGGCGTCTGGGCCGATCAAAACGGCGAGCAGTTCACCTTCGGGACCTTCCCACAGGGATCGGTGCCGGACGTCCTGTTGCGCTACTGGCTCCAAGAGGAAGGCGTCGACCCCGAGTCGGACGTCCAGATCACCGAGATCAACGGCGCGAACGCGGTCTTTCAGGCGATCGCCAACGGCGAGATCAACGGGACCTCGATCATGGAACCCGTACCGACCCGCGTGAGCGGCGAGGATCTCGGTTTCGAGACGTTCCGCACATCAAGCGAGATCATGCCCGGCCAGCCCGCCGCCGTGACGCTGATGACCGACGCGGTTCGGGAGTCGCCGGCCGCCAGCGAGTTCCTCCGCCAGCACGTTCGGGCAACAGAGTTCGTCGCCGAGAACCCCGCCGAGACGGCGACGATCGTCGAAGAGGGGATCGGAATGGCAGCCGAACAGGCCGAGCAGGCGCTTGCGGGCCCGCTGGCGAACTTCGTCACCGATCCCGCTGAGATCCGGTCGGGCACTGAGATCTTTGCCGAGTTCGCCGCCGCAAACGGTCAGACCGACGAACAGCTCACGACCGACCAGATCTTCGACATGAGCATCTACAACAACCTGTAATGGCAACGGATCTCCAAGGGGAGCGCTCGCGGACGACTGAAACATCCGACCTCCCCGCACTCGGCGTCGACCCCCGGCGGGCGGCACTCGGAATCAGTGGTCTCACGGGATTCATCGGGCTCTGGTGGGTCGCCTCGCTGTTCCAACCGGAGTTCGTCCTCCCCTCTCCGGTAACGGTGGCCAACACCTTCGTCGCCGAGGCGGCCAGCGGCGAGATGCTGACCGCCCTCTGGCAGAGCAGTCTTCACTGGATTCCGGGGACGATCATCGGGACGCTGTTGGGAATCATCGCGGGGGTTGCTCTGGGCTGGAGCCCGCTGCTCGACGATATCTCCTCGCCGGTCGTTCGGACGCTCCGGCCGGTCCCACCGCTGGCGCTGATCGGCTTTGCCATCGCGTGGTTCGGCATCAACAACGCCGGAGCGGCGTTCATCATCGCTATCGGGGCCTTCTGGATCAACTTCTATGCCAGCTACGGCGGCGTCGAGGGCGTCTCGGAGGACCTGCTGGATGTCGCTCGCAGTTTGGGCGTCAAGAGTGATCTCGAACTCGTCAAATCCGTTGTCGTTCCGGCAGCATCTCCCGAGATCATGACCGGAATCCGAACCGGGATCGGTCGGTGTTGGATGCTGGTGGTCGCCTCCGAGATCTTCGGCGTCCCGGGAATCGGCCGCCGGATTCTGCGGGCCTCGAACAACTTGCAAGTCGACGTCGTGATCAGCTACATTCTGGTGTTGAGCCTGATGTTCCTGCTGGTCGATTCGGCGTTCCGCGCGGTGCAACGGCGGGTGTTAGTGTGGCGATAACGCACTCGGGCGGGTCGACGGTTCGTATCGAAGGAGTGAGCAAACGGTACGACAGCGAACAGGGGTCCGTACAGGCGCTCAAAGGGATCGACTTCAGTGTCGAACGCGGCGAGTTCGTCTGCATCGTCGGCCCCTCGGGCTGTGGGAAGACCACGCTGTTCCGGATCCTCGCTGGGCTCGAACCCGCGACCACCGGTGGAGTCCTCCTCGACGGCACTCGCGTGACCGAGCCGAACCCCGATATGGGGATCGTCTTTCAGGAGTACCACCTGTTCCCGTGGCAGACCGTCCGGGAAAACGTCGACTTCGGGCTGCAAAAGACGACCGTCCCGGACGCCGAGCGCCGGCAGCGGGTCGAATACCTCATCGACCTCGTCGGGCTCGACGGGTTCGAAGACAGCTATCCGAAATCGCTGTCGGGCGGGATGAAACAGCGGGTTGCGCTGGCCCGCGCGCTGGCGATCGATCCCGCCCTCCTGTTGATGGACGAGCCGTTCGGCGCGGTCGACGCCCAGACGCGTGAGATGCTGCAGGGTGAGTTGCTCGACATCTGGCAGGAGACCGGCAAGACCGTCCTGTTCGTCACCCACGACGTCGAGGAGGCTGTGAAGCTCGCCGACCGGATCCTCGTGATGGGGAAGAACCCCGGCTCGATCCGGGCGGTCGTCGACGTCGATGTCGAACGACCGCGCTCGCGGACCGACCCCGAGTTCGGCGACTACTACGAACGCGTTCGGGCACTGATCTGAGCACGTCCCGCGAGTGATTTATGAGTCCTCCGTCCATCGGATAGGTTATCGTGTCAGTTACGGTTTCCTACGGCTCGTTGCTGTCGTTTCTCGACACACAACTCGACCGCGAAGTCGACCCCACCGACTCACCGAGGGGGCTCTGTCTCGTTGCCGGTGGAATCGTCGGCAGGAACCTCGAAGACGAACTCGCCCGGCAGGATATCCCGACTGCCGGGGTCGACATCTCAACCATCGAAGAAACCGCGAGAACGCTTCTCGACGCCCACCATCGCCGCCGAGGCGATGATCCGAACGCCGTCGAGATCCTCGACCAACAGCTCTGTGAGGCGCTGGTGGTCGACGCGATCACAAACGCCCCCTGTTCGGGCTCGGACTCATTGGATGCGGTTGCCGACCTATTGTCGGCGTTCGACTGGGCGGGTCGACCCACGCTTCGAGACACTCTGTGGAACGAACTCGACCGCTACTTCCGAATGACCGACGCTGGCAGCGACCACGCGGCAGCCGTCGACGTCGCTGTCGACCTCGTCGACCGTGATCCATACGCCGGAAGTCGATCACGCAAGGCGCTCACCGCTTTTAAACAACTCCACACCGCCCTCCAGCAGCGGACGGCCGACCTCCCGGAGACGACCTCTCTTTCACGAAGCCACCTCGTCGCCGCGGCCCGCGAGGTGCTGGCGACCGAGTGGACCGCCTGCTACCCCGACATCGAGTGGGTGGCCGTCGACACGATTTCGGTGCTCGACAACCCGACGCTCCGGCTGTTCGAGACGCTTGCCACACTCGACGAGGGGCCGGAGCTGTATTTCTTCGGGACCGAGGCCGGTGCGGGGTCGACGCTCTACGACCGACTCGCGGCCACGAGTCTCGATCCCGACCTGCGTGAGTCCGATGAGCCCGATCTGCCACACGTTGCAGCGCTGATGGACACCGTCGAGGGAGCGCCGCCGGAGTCGGTTCCGAACACGGCGTTCATCGAAGCACCCGATGGTCGACGGGAACTCGACGCCGTCGCCCGACGAATTCGTGACCTGACGGGAATGGCTGGCAACGCGAACAGATCGGAGCCAAACACCGAAACGAACGGGACGACCTGTGGAGATATCGTCATCGCCGCCAAGGACGTGATTCCCTACCGGAGTCGGATCGATGACGTGTTCACGAGTCACGGCATTCCCACCCACATCGAGGCCCGCCAGCCCCTGATGCAGACAGTTCCCTACCGGTATCTGCAGGCGACCTTCGAGCTGCTGACTGCCCTCACCGACGACGGCCCGGTGACCGCAGAAGACCTTGTCGACCCCCTCAGACTCGGCTTCTGTCCACCCGAGTCGACCGGGGAGTGGCCCATCGATGGCGAGACGGTCGCCGAAATCGACGGTCGTCTCGAAGCGCTCGGCAACGGGTCGGCGAGTGACGACGGCCAGTCAGTCGACGACTGGACCACAGCTATTCGAGCCGCGTTCTCGCCGACTGAGACCCCGGCCATCCACACCTACGTCGACTGGCTCGAAGCAACCGTCGAGACACCCCCCGAGTCGGGCGAGGAAGTCGCTGCGTTAGTCGAGTCGCTGCTGGATGCCCTCCTCACACCGCTCGCCGAGGGCCCCGTCCGCCAGCCGGCCGGTCCCGGTATCGACGCGAGGCGGACCGCTCTCGGAACCAAGCACGACTCCCACATTGTCGCCCGGCTGCGAAGGCAGGCCGACCGCGTCGGCCGCTACGTCGACCGGGCCGTCGAGACCGACCTCGGTGAGCCGGGATGGAAGCTCGCCACGACAGCATTGAAAAACGTCTGCGGAGGGGCCTCCTACTGGCCGCGGAACGCCGACGGCAACGCGGTACGGATCGTCAACGCTGCCAACGCCCACTACCTCGATGCGGACTACGTATTCGTCATCGGGCTGGCCGCCGAGGAGTTCCCCGCCGAGCGGAGCCCGCCGAACTTCTTCCACGAAGGCCTTTATACTGCGGTTCGAGACACAGCATCCGAAACCGATGACGGGGCTGCAGCGTATCTTCACGCGCCGACGAGTCACACGCAGTTCGAGGGCGATATCGACGAGTACCGCGCAGCAGTCGGGGCTGCCACCGAGGGTGTTCGGTGCTGTCGACAGTACCGGACCACCGAGGGCGACCCGCTGGCGTGGTCGGGATTCGTCGACGCCTACACCGCCCGCGCCGAAGGAGTCCAACAGATCGCGGCCAGCGAGTGGCTCCCGCCAGTCGGTGACGAGGACCCGGCGGCCGCCAGTCGAACGGCAACCCCACGGGACCGCCTGCGGCTCCTCGCGGCGACGTTCCCTGAAGGGGTCGAATCCGGGGCGGCCTCGACCGGCCGATCGGCGGCCGCGCTGACTGACCGCGAGGGGATCGTCGACCTGCTGTCGCGGGTCGGTGGAGACGCATATACAACCGAGATCGAACCGCGACGACGGCGATATCGCGGGCAGGACAGCCGACCGATCACGGTCGACCCCAACGAGCCGGCCTTCGACAGTCAGACGCTGGCCGAACTCGTGGGACCGCCGATCCGGCTTCATGAACTCGACCTACACACGAACTGTCAGCTAAAATACTACTTTCATCAGTACATCGACGACGGCAGTACTGACCGAGACGCTGTCGGCGACCTGCCGACACCGTTGGGCGAGCGGTATCCGACCCCGGCGTTCAGAGACGGGCTGCGCCGACTGATCACAGCAGACGACCGACTCGCGGACCGACAGGCTGCGCTGGGCCGATACGGGACGCTCGGGGAGTTCCGCGACCAGTTGGCCTCGTGGATCGAGACCGATCCATCCGTCGACCGGCGCCTGATGCAGCCGCTGCTCGGCGAGTATCAGGCCGTCCAGCGGGAGCTGGCCGCCGGAATCGGCCGCGAGTGGCGCTGGGAGCCGGCGTCGACGATCCGAATCGGCGGCCACGCGGTTCGGGTACCCGGCCATCGGGTCGACGTGCTCTCGGACACTGAACTGGAGATCCCGGTCTGGTACACCGATGCGGACGGGGCTGCCCAAGGCCTTGTCGAGCAGTCGATGGCCTCGGGCGGCTCCATCACTGCACGCGACCACCGGCTGCTGGTTTCGGCCGAGACCGTCGACACCTTCGCCGGATGCCTCGTCTACGATCCCACCAGTGCGACCCCCACCGAACCACGAGGGATCGTCGTCGGGGACGATTTGAACCCCCTTCCGGACGTGGTACCGGAGGCGTCGAACCTCGCCCGAATCGGCCGCACCGACTGGCAGCAGCGACACGAACAGTGGGTCGACGAGACGACCACCGCGCTCGGTTCGATGACGGCGAGCGGCGAGCCGATTACTTACTGCGTCTCGGAGTCGTTCGTCGACGGCGGCGGCTGTCGGGGCTGTGACTTCCGTGATCTCTGTCGGGTGCCAGCTACTCACAAGCGGGGTGACCAGTGAGCCGAGACGATCGGGTCGCGGATGACGACGCCGATTCGCTGGTCGCTGGCGACGCCGACATCGATCTCCGGCTTCGGTTCGGCGAGGACGGCGAGCCACCGCATCGGCCAGTCGACGACCAGCGGGCGGTGCTGGCGAGCTATTTCGACGGCACCGGGCGGGTCGTCGTCGACGCCTCGGCAGGCACCGGAAAGACGACGACACTCGTGGTGACGGTCGCCGAGGCCATCGTCCGACAGGCAACCGAGACCGACAACCCGCTGTCGGAGATGCTCGTCACCACCTTCGGTCGGGATGCGGCCGCCGAACTGAAAACCAGACTCAAAAAACTGCTTCGACACCACGTCGACAACGGCGGCGACCTTCCAAACGAGGTGTTCCGATGGATCGAAACCGAGAGCAACATCCGGACGCTGGATGCGGTGTTCGCCGACCTGCTGGGCGAGATCGCCATTGAGGCAAGCCTCCCGCCGGATTTCAGCGTCGACGACCGACTCGAACTCCAGCGCATCCGCCAAGAGGTCTTCGCGGAGCTCCGCGACGAGTATCGCAGCGAGTTCCGCACGCTCGACGGCGCGTATCCGGCCGAAGTCTGGCGGGAGTTCCCCCCAGATTCGCTCGAAGAGATGGTCTCGACCGCCCAGCAGAAGTGCCGCGAGTTCGGGATCTCGACGGCCGACGCCGCCGAATCGCTTCGGGAGAGCCTCGAGGTAAGCCACGGCGGTGAGGGCAATCGATGGTTCGGCGAGGCGACGGGAGCAACGGCAGGTGCCGACTCGGTTCCGCCGGAGACAGTCGACGACATCACAGCTATCCTGCGGGCAGTCGTCAGCGAGGATGCGGAACTGACCGCCGACAGTCCAGCCGCCGCCCAGCAGCTACTGGCCCACGTTAGGGAGACCTACTTCGCTACCGAGGCGGCCATCGACGCGTTTGCCACACTGCTGACCGCCTACGAGCGGGAATACGACAGGCGGACCCGGCGGGCAGGCCAACTCACGTTTACCGATGTGGCTCATCTGCTCAGCAGCTATCTCGACGACTGCGAGCCGACCGACCCCTTCCGGCAGACGCTTGGCGAACGGTTCGACCACGTCTTCGTCGACGAGTTTCAGGACACCAGCGCGGTCCAGTGTTCGGTGCTCCGGCGACTGGTCGATGCCGAGGGCAGGGAGTCCGAAAGCCGGCAAGACGAGCCCACGAACCTGTTTCTGATTGGCGACAGCAAGCAGGCCATCTACGAGTGGCGGTCGGCCGATCCCGCGCTGTTCGCCGAGATCATTGAGACGACCAAGACTGCGGCCCCCGATTCGGCCTCGATCCCACATCTCGCTGCCGACGATGTCCGCTACCACGCGCTGACGACCGTCTTCCGACACCACCCCGATATCGCCGCTGGCGCGAACCACGTCTTTCAGCGACTGTTGGAGGACGAACGAAGAGGCGGAATCGGCGAGTTCACCCCTTCCTACGTTCCGGTCGAACCACACGGCTCGCCGTGGGAAGTCGACGGCGATACGGACGCTACTGCTGACACCGACAACAGCTCCCAGCCCGACGAGTCTCACATCCACGTGTTGAACGTCGACGCCGCCAGCGAAACCGATCTGACGTCGTACATCGCGGCCGAGGAGTGGGCGAGCGCCGAGGCCGACCGGATCGGCGAGACGATCGCGGCGATCACCGATCCGGCAGTCGAGGACCCGCCGGTGACGATCCAAGCCGACGAGAACGGCGAGCGTCGACAGCCAACACCCGGCGACATCACGCTGCTGTTCCGATCGACACGGCAGATGAAACGGTACGCCACCGTGCTCCGCGAGGCCTACGATATCCCCGCCGAGGCGACGGCGACCGGCGACCTGTTCGCCCAGCCCGAAATCGAGCTGCTGGTCGACGTTCTTTCGTGGATCGCCACTCCCTATGCCGAGGCGGATTTCCGGCGGCTGCTCCGGTCGCCGCTGGTCGCGCTGTCGGACGAGACGATTCGTGTCCTCGTTGCTTCCGACACCGATGCCGAGGCGCTGGTCGACTCGTGGCCGGAGCGGTTGCCGACCAGCGACAGCCAGCGGCTCGCGGGCCTGCTGTCGCTCCGCGAGGACCTGCGGTGGGAGCGGGAGGGCTCGAAGACGGCACTCATCCATCGGCTGCTGCAGCACTCGGGGCTCGACGCGGTCCTCCTGAGCGACACCGACGCCCTGCGGCGGTATGGCAACGTCTGGCTGTTCGTCGAACTGGTCGACGACTGGGAGGTCGACGAACTGCTCAGCTACCGGGAGTTCCGGAGTCGGCTCCGCCAACTCCGGGCGGCTACCGACAGCACTGATCCACAGTTTCCGACCGCCGATGTCACCGACGGCGACACCGGCGATGCGGTCACGCTGACGACTGTCCATCGGGCCAAAGGTCGAGAGTACCCCATCGTCTTCCTCTGTGATCTGGTGAAACAGTCGACCTATCCGCGGCTTCAACACCAGCGGTTGCTTGCGAGCCGCCGCTACGGGTTCGCACTCCGGCCACGCCCCGGGGAGACGCCGAGTCCGGACGGGGTCGGCTTTCCGACCCCCGATACCGACCGCGAGCAGTCCGTGTGGTTCAACGACAACTTCGAGACGACCGCCTACCCCGATGCAACTGGCCCGATTTGGCTCTCGGACGCCCGAGCCGACGCCGGGACGTTCCAGTATCCAAACCCGTTGAACCACCACCTCGCCGCTCGCGAGGCGGAGTTCTGGCGGCTGGCCTACGTCGCGTTCACTCGTGCCGGGGACCATCTCTTCCTCGGACTCGCCTCGCTCGATGAAACGGAGACCGACTACTACGAGGACGCCCGGTGGTCGACGTGGCTCGCAGGGTTCAACGAAACACTGGAACCGACAGCCGGGTGGAACACGCTCGTGGGGCACACGCTCAGCCGTGAGTTCTCGTGGCGCGCCGAAACCGGGACCACGATCTCAGAGCGGGTTTCGGTCGGCGTCGACGAACTGCCATCCGAGTCCCCTGACTCGACCGATGGCATCGACCTTGACAACGAACTGAATCGGCTGCACGACAGCGGCGGGGCGGTCGAGTACCCTCCCTACTGGCCGCGAACCGTCTCCGTGTCCTTGCTCGCCGATCTCGACGACTGTCCGCGGGCCTTCCAGTACCGCCACGTTCAGGAGATCGACCCCCCTGAACTGGCTACTGGGTCGGCTCGGTATACCGAGAGAACCACACAGTCGACACGGACTCCGGGGTCGCTCGCTCCCACTGAGTGGGGTGATGTCGTCCACCGGCTGATCGAACACCGGCTGGACGAGGAAGCGAAGGCCGACCAGTACTGTCAGGCACAGCCGACCGATATTAGAGACTCCCTACAGCGGGTAGATTCGGCAGTCGACGCCTCCTCGATCGTCGAACACTGTCGAGCCGACGGCTCCGAGTGGGTCGCCGAGTACGATCTCTCACACCACGTGCCGACCGGAGGGCAACCACTCCGCATCACGGGGACAGTCGACCTTCTGTATCGGTTCGACGGTCGCTGGCACCTCGTCGACTGGAAGACCGGCCGTCGACCGGGCGACGGTGCGGCCGCCGAGCACATCCAGCAGCTGTCGGCGTACGCGTGGCTCCTCGACCGGCAGTTCGGGATCGCGATCGACACCGCGACGGTCGGCTACATCGATCCCGACGGCGAACCGGTGCTCACGCCGGTCGACGTCACTACCGATCTGGACACAACGTGGGTCGACCGCGTGGTCGATGACGCCAGCGAGGCGGTACCGATCACCTCCGGAGATGGACTCGAAACGCGACCGGACGCCGAGAGCTGCGGCCGCTGTCCGTACGCCGAAAGTAACGGTGGACCGTGCGTCGACGACTACCACCTGACTGATCGACTCGAGTAGCGTCCTGTCGTCGAAATATATTTTTAACTTAGTCGACGCCTACCCGGTCTCAGTCTGGACGGTCCACCCCTCGCCGAGTTCGATCCCCATTAGTTCAGGGCCGGGGACTGCCATCCCCTTCGCTCGGCTGACGTAGAGCGCGGAGTTGAGGAGGCCGATGTGGCTGAACGCTTGGGGGTAGTTGCCGAGTTGGACGCCAGTGTCGCCGTCGACTTCCTCCGCCAGCAGTCCGACCGGCGAGACGTACTCGATCAGCCGTTCGAGCCGCCGCTCGGCCGTCTCAACGTGGCCGGTGAGCGCGAGGGCGTCGACAAGCCAAAACGAACACAGCAGAAACGTCCCCTCGCCGCCGGGGAGGCCATCGATACCGTCGTAGCGGTAGACCAGCCCCTCGTCGGTGGCCAGCCGGTCGTCGATTTCCTCGATGGTCGACTCGACTCGCGGGTCGTCAAACGGTACAAAGCCGACAAAAGGCGCGAGGAGCGTGGCCGCATCGAGCACGTTGTCTTCCTCAAACGAGCGGACGAAATACTCGCCGTCGGGGTCGAGTCCGTGTTCGAGAATCACATGCCGGAGCCGAGAGCGGTGGTCCTGCCAGCGGTCGATCGGGGCCTCGAAGCCGGTTTCGGCCGCGAGCGCGAGGCCCCGGTCGATGGCGACCCAACACATGAGTTTCGAGAAGACGAAATCCAGCGGTTCGCTGCGAACCTCCCAGATGCCGGAATCCGGCTCCGTCCAGACCTCAGTGACGTAGTCGACGATCCGACAGACGGCCTCCCAGTCGGCTGGCGACAGCGAGACTCCAACGCGGGTGGCTTCGAAAACTGCAAGCAGGAGTTCGCCGTAGGTGTCGAGCTGTCGCTGCTCGGCGGCCTCGTTGCCGATCCGGACGGGGCCCGAACCACGGTACCCTGACAGATGTGGCAGTGTCCGTTCGGTGAGATCGAGGTCGCCGTGGAGCCCGTACAGCGGCTGGATTTTGGCTGGATCGATGTCCCGACAGATCCTGAGGAACCACGAGAGGTAGGCGCTGGCTTCGTTCGCATGGCCGAGATTAGTCAGTGCCTGCACGGTGAACGCGGCGTCCCGAATCCAGTTGTAGCGGTAGTCCCAGTTGCGGACCCCACCGATCTCCTCGGGCAGCGAGGTCGTCGGGGCAGCCGCGATCGCCCCGGTCTCGTGGTGTGTGAGGAGTTTGAGCACCAGTCCCGACCGGACCGCCAGCCCGTGCCACGGCCCGCCGAACACGCAATCGTCCTCGTCCGGACAGGAGTGGCTCCACACCCGCCAGTAGTCGACCGTCGCATCGAGGGCCTGCTCACATCTCGCCATCGACGGCCTGACAGTCTCACGATAGCTGAGCCCGACCCACTGCTGTTGGCCACTATCGAGCGACACCATCGCGGTCGCGCGATCGTTGTCGACAGTTAGGGACTGCCTACTCCCAGTCGACCAGCACAGCAGCCGCTCGTCGGCACCGGTCGCGAGAACGCCATCCGGGGTGGTCTCCAGCGATGTCGGGCCGCGGGCAAAATCGAACCGCGGTTCGAAGACGACCCGGAGGTCGACGTGGCCGTCCCGACAGGCGATGCCTCGATAAATCGCCCGTTCGGGGACGTCGTCCGGTGTCGCGCCGAGCGGCGGCATGAAATCGGTGAGTGTAGCTGTCCCGGAGTCGGTCCGAAACGTTGTTTCGAGGACGTTCGTTCGGCCACAGTACCGCACCGTCGACTCGAAGTCGTCGGCTGGCTGCACCCGGAACCGACCGCCGTCGGCATCGAGCAGTCGGGCGAAGACGCTGCTCGATTCGAGATGGGGCACCGGAAACCAGTCGACCGAGCCGTGTCGGCTCACGAGCGCGCAGGTTTCGAGATTACCAATCAGGCCGTAGTTCGTAAGCGGCTCGAACGAATCGGATGCGGCGTGGCTCGAGGATGTGTGGTATGCAGACATATGTTGATCTATCGGTCGGAGTATCGGCCCATGAGCCAATCAAGTGTATTCGTCGCCGAACAGAGAGTCAGTTGAAGCGGAGCACTGGGAACCGTCGCGTTCGGTTCCGTCAGCACCGCTTTGTCTAGTCGGTCGCAGCAGGTATGCGGTTCTCGGAAACCCCAAGTATACCGCTTTGAGACCCTTTCGACGACGAGGTCCTCGACCTGATCGCGACAAATGATGAACTGATTTAATCGACGCGGTATATATTTCCGTATGAATCTGACTGTTATCGATCTCTTGGCAAACAACGCCGACCATGCGGCGGACTTCGACTCCCGATTCGACGAGGTACAAGATGCCCAGCATCCGGATGCCGTCACAGTCTGCTGCTCGGATTCTCGGGTGTTGCAGGATCACAGTTGGGGCAACGACCAGCCGGGCCACCTCTTTACCTGCGGCAACATCGGCAACCGCGTGGTCCAGCGAACCGAGTCCGGCGATGTCGTCTCCGGCGATGTCCTGTACCCGATCGCTCACACCGGCACCAAAACCGCCATCGTGATGGGCCACACCGGCTGTGGTGCCGTCACTGCCACCTACGACGACCTCACCGAGGGACTCGACGAGCCCGCGGGGATCAGCCACTGTCTCGACCTGTTGAAACCACGGCTGGAACCGGCTCTCGAGTTGCTGCCCGACGATGTGAGTCGAGCCGGCGCGATCAACCGACTCGTCGAGTACAACGTCGACCGCCAGATCGAGTTCTTACAAGAAAGCGACGACGTGCCCGATGACGTCGACTGTATCGGCGTCGTCTACGACTTCCAGGACGTTTACGGCGGCGACCGCGGCGAGGTTCACGTCATCAACGTCAACGGAGACATCAATGTCGAGCGCCTCCGGGGCGAGCACTCCGCGGTCGACTCGCGGATCGACCGGCTCTGGAAGTACTGAGTAGGCACCGGCTCTGGAAGTACTGAGTAGGCACCGGCTACTAACTGGGTAACAACTGGCTACCGGCCGTAACAGTCTGCTACTGACGATTACTATCGGGCTACTGTTCTCGACCGCCGATTGTCAGGACGGGAACGGGGGTGGTCCGGAGCACCCGCTCGGTCGTACTGCCGAGGAGCCGTTGGTCGAACCCCTGTCGACCGTGCGTGCCCATGACGATACAGTCCACACCCATCTCGCTCGCATAGTCAGTGATTTCGCCGCGGATCGAACCGAACCGGACAGCCGTGGTGAGATCGACATTGCGGTCGACGTGATCGGCCGCCGACTGCAGTATGGCGTTGTTTCCGGCCTCGATCTCGTCGGCTGTGGAGTCCGCGCCGATCCCAACCGGAAGCTCGTCGATAACCACGAGCAGGTGGAGGGCTGCCCCGTGAGTGGCCGCGATTTCATTGGCCAGTTCGACGGCTTCGGTCGCCCGCTCGCTGCCGTCGGTCGGGACGAGGATCGTCTCGTAGGGGTAGTCGACCGGGGAGTCGGTCGCTCGAAGCGTCAGCACCTGTTTGTCGCTTCGGGTGACCACCTGATCGGTGGTGCTGCCGAGGACGTACTCGCCGAGGTTTCGTTGGCCGCGGCTCCCCATGACGATCAGCTCACAGTCGTAGGAGTCGGCGTAGTCGACGATGACGTCGGTTGGATCTCCTTGAATCACCTCGGTGACCATCGTCACACCTCGGTCCTCGCCGCGGTCGCGAGCCTCGTCGACGATCGCGGCCCCCTCTTCGACCAGCGCGTCGATCACGTCGCCGCCGACCCGGGTCTGGCTCGGGACGTTCGTGTCAGCGACAGTGATCGCATCTACTGTCGCATCGTGCTCCGCGGCGATATCGAGGGCGCGATCGAGCGCTGCCGACGCAGGGTCGCTCCCGTCGACTGGGACGAGGATTCGGTCGTACATACGGGATAGTAGGCAGTCGACTGATTTACATTTGTGGGGAAAGAGACCCCGTGCGGCTGCTATTCGGTCGTGTCGCTGCCCTCGTTGGCGTCCGGTTGATCCAGTGTGTCGATACCGACGGTGGTGATCCGGGTGCCGTCGACGGCCTCGACAGTGAGCCGGTAGCCGTCGATGTCGACCTGATCGGTGGCCTCGGGTGCCCGTCCCAATCGATCCAACACCAGTCCTCCAACGGTGCCGAACTCAGCGGTCTCGAAACTCGTCCCCAGCGTTTCGTTGACCGTCGAGATCGTGAGCCCGCCGCCGGCGACGTAGCTGCCGTCCTCTCGCTGGCTGATCGACGGCTCGCTGCCGGGGGTATCGAAGTCGTCGCGCAGGTCCCCGAGGACGACTTCGATCACGTCTTCGACGGTCACGATCCCCTCTAAGGCTCCCCACTCGTCGATGACGGCGGCCATCTGTCGCTGCTCGCGCTGGAACTGCGCCAGTAGGTCGGTGAGCTGGCCGGTCTCGGGGATGATCAACATCTCGCGGGCGAGTTCGCCCGCCGTGATTGACTCGGCGCGCTCGGCGTCGAACTCCTCGGCGCGAAGCACGTCCTTGACGTCGACGAAGCCGACGATCTGGTCGGGTTCGTCGGCCTCGACAACCGGATACCGGGTGTGGCCCTCCGCGATGATGGTCGACCGAAGCTCGGCCAGCGGGAGATCCGCCGGGACGCTCACCACGTCCGGTCGGGGAATCATTATCTCCCTGACTGATAGATCGTCGAGATCGAAGATCTGCTCGATCATCTCGACCTCCTCGCTGTCGATGTGGCCCTTGGTTCCCGACCGCGTCAGGACAGTGAGGATCTCCTCTTCGGTCAGCGTCTCGTCGGTCTCGGAGGCCGGCGGCACGCCGATCAGCCGGGTGAAATAGTTGGCCGTCCCGTTGAAGACGTAGATCCCCGGCCGGAAAATGTAGTAGAAGAACTGCATTGGCGCGGCGACGAAAAGAGAGACCCGCTCGGCCTGGGCGATCGCGATCGTCTTCGGGGCGAGTTCGCCAAAGACGACGTGAAGGAACGTGATCACGCTGAAGCCGAGGGCGAAGGCGATGAGGTGGATCAGCTCCGGCCCAACGAGCGGCTCCAAGACGGGCTCGATGAGCGCTGCGACTGCCGGCTCGCCGATCCACCCCAGTCCGAGCGAGGAGATCGTAATGCCGAGCTGGGTGACCGCGAGGTAGTCATCGAGGTTATCCAGCGCCTCGTCGAGCAGCTCCGCGCCGGGCTTTCCGTCGTCGACGAGCGCCTCGACGGCTGTCGATCGAATCCTGACGTAGGCGAACTCCGCTGCCACGAAGAACCCATTTAAAACGACGAGGAGCAACGCGGCGGCGAGTCGACCGGCCGATAGTGCGAGCGTAGTCATTGCGTTGCCTAGTAGTCCCCCAACTGAAAATACACTCGCTCGGTGTCCGTTCCGACCGGTCGGCGCGGAAGACAACAGCAACGCGCCTCTCGCCACCCCTTTATGAATCGACTGTATTCCCTCTAGCCGTGGTTGGAGAAGGCCCTGATACACTGATCGTCGTCGCACTCATCCTCGCTCTCGGCGTTGCCGCACAGGTACTCGCCGACCGATACCGTGTGCCGAGCGTCCTGTTTCTGATTTTGGCAGGTGTCGCTGTCGGCCCAAAAGGGTTATCGCTCGTTACAGTCGACGTCTTCGGCGACGCGCTGACGACGATCGTCGGGATCAGTGTCGCCATTATCGTCTTCGAGGGCTCGTTCCACCTCAAAGCCGACAAACTCCGTGAGGCACCCTCCGCAGCACTCCGTCTCATTACTCTCGGGGCCGCCCTTTCGTTCGTCGGCACGACCCTCGCAGCGAGAGTGTTCCTCGGTGCCGACTGGGGAATCTCGGCGCTGATCGGCGCGCTGTTGATCGCCACCGGGCCGACGGTCATCACGCCGATCCTCGCGGTGGTTCCGGTTCGGGACCGAGTTGCGGCGGCCCTCGAAACCGAAGGGATCGTCAACGATGTGACCGCGGCCATCCTCGCGGTCGTCATTTTCAAACTCCTAACTGCCCAGGAAGTCGCCCCGACGGAATATCTCGTCGAGTTCATCCAGCGGCTGAGCATTGGAGTGTTTTTCGGCCTGCTCACGGCGGGGGTGCTGTGGTTCCTCTTTGTCCGGTCGGAGCTGTCGACCGGCTGGACACCACAGAACGCCCGCCTGATGACGTTGTCGGGGGCGATTCTCGCATTCAGCCTTGCTGATACGATCGCCTCGGAGTCCGGCGTCGCCGCGGTGGCGACCGCCGGGATCGTCCTCGGGAACGTCGACCTCCCCTACGAGGAGACCATCGAGGAGTTCAAAGGCGACGTGACGATCATCGTGTTGTCGTTCGTCTTCATCGCGCTGGCGGCGCTGATCGAGTTCGACACGCTGTTGTCGCTCGGCCTCGGCGGGCTCGCCGTCGTGGCGGCGGTCGCGCTGGTCGTTCGGCCGCTGCTCGTCTTCCTGTCGACGACCGGCGAGCGGTTCCAGACGAACGAGAAACTGTTTATGAGTTTCGTGGGGCCGCGGGGCATCATTCCCGCCAGCGTCGCCACGCTGTTTGCGATCCAGCTCGGGACGCCGGAACCGCCTTCGAACCCCGAGGGCGCGAGCATTCTCGCGGGGACGGTCTTTCTGGTCATTCTGTTGACTGTGGTCTTCGAGGGCGGATTCGCCAGACAGATAGCCGAGAACTTAGAGGTCATACCAATGCGTGTACTCGTCATCGGCGGCGGTCGTGTCGGCACAGAGATAGTCGATCGGCTCGAAGAGCGGGGTGAAAACGTCGTGATCATCGAAGAACGGGAGTCAGCAGCCGAGGAGCTTCGCAACCACGGCTACGCCGTCCACGACGGCGACGGCACCAACATCGAGACGCTCCGGAAGGCCGGCACCGAGCGATCGAAGATCGCCGTCGCCGCGACCGGTGACGACGACACGAACCTCTTGGTGGCGCAGCTCGTTAGCTCCAAGTTCGACACCGAGACGGTGATCAGCCGGGTCAACGAGCCCGACAACGTCGAGGCGTTCAACGAACTCGGAGTCAGAACCGTCTCGTCGTCGGCGGCCACGGCGTGGGGGATCGACAACCTCATCGAACGCCCCGCGCTGTCGCGGTGGATGACCGAACTCGGCCGCAGTGGTGACGTCCAAGAGATCGAAGTCACCGATGAATCGCTGGTCGGCAAAACGGTCGGCGACATCTCGGATTCGCTTCCCACCAGCTGTATGATCGCTCTCGTCAGCAGGAACGAAGAAAACACGGTCCCCGAAGACAGCCAAGAGGTCCACTACGGCGATCATCTTACTGTCCTCGGTCGAACGGATGCCGTCCGCGAGGCGATCTCACAGCTCCATCCCCACGACTGACCGGACCGCCCGTCGGGGCTGTCGAACGCCGACGACGGTATGTTAATAGATCAGTACACAATGCGGTGGTGTGTGTACATGCAAGGACGGTTGACTGTTTCTACTGTTGTCGTTTCTCTGGGGCACGTCGTTCATGAGCATCAAGATGGGGTTGGAGTTCATGCCGCCGGTGTTGTTCGCGGTGTTTCGCTACGCTCTCACAGCAGTCGGCCTGCTCGGTTACGCCGCGACGGCGACGGGCTACTGGCGGCCCCGAACCCGCACCGACTGGACGGCCGTCGCCATCAGCGGGGCGTTCATTATCGCCCTCTACAACGCCTTCCTGTTTGTCGGCCAACAGGGAGTGACAAGCGGCGTCGCCGCAACCTTGATCGGCATGAACCCGGTGCTGGCAACTGGGTTTTCACGGCTGTTGCTGCCGGACGAGGGGCTGGGGGTCGTTGAGTCGACCGGGCTCGTGTTGGGATTTGTCGGCGTCGGGCTGGTCGCTCGTCCGGATCTCACGAACCTGCCTGCGACTGACCTGCTCGCGCCGGGGTTCGTCCTGCTGAAGCGGCAGGCGCTGAGTCGAAAACTCAGTGTAGAATGGCTCACCGAACGTCGCCGCTGACAGGATCTCCTACCGCGTTTGGCGCACTGCCTCAATGGAGTCGATGGTCGGGCTATCGGTTCTGCCGCTGTTCGACCTTGTTCAACTCGATCAGCAGCCGGAAGACGGCCTTGACCAGATTCGAGTCGACATCGAACTTATCGGCGTTCGCCCCGGCCCGCTCCATGACTTTCTCCTCTTGGCCTTCGTCGGTGGTTGGGAGGTCCTGCTCGACTTTGACCTCCGCGATCGTGTCAGCAACGTAGGTCCGTCGGGCGATCAGTTCGACCAGTTCCCGGTCGATATCTTCGATTTCGGTGCGCAGCTCGTCCAGACTCTTTTCTTCGGGGTTCGTACTCATTGGATTCGTGCTCCCTCGGTTCGCGTTGTCGTCTCAAGAAGGCTCCCATCGCGGGGGGCCCACTGCTCTCGTACTGCTGCCAGCGACTCGCCATCACCGACCGCCACGACGCTCGGACCGGTGCCCGACAGCGAGACGCCCTCGGCGTGGGGCATGGCTTCGACGGCTGGATCGGTCGCAAAGTCGAGAGCCGCCGAGTAGGCGAGTCCGTTCACGGTCATCGCCTTCCCAAAGCGGCCATCGAGGGCCAACTCCTCGACCAACTCGGCCATCTCGACGATGTTGCCACAGCGGTCGACATCCGCATCCGCGCTGTAGGCCCGCTCCGGCGGCGTCCACACCAACACATCCCACTCGCGGGTCTCGTGGGCCAGCAGTTCGTCCGCGTCGTTGTCGGTGACCACCACGCCGCCGATCATGCTGGCGGCGGCGTCGTCGAACGCGCCGGTGATTGTCACACCCGCGTCGCGGGCGGCCTCGACGCCTAGCCGACAGGCCTCGAGGTAGGTGATCTCGCCGGCTTCGGCGTCGGCTGCTGACACGGTGTCGTCGCCGAGTTCAGTTTTGCCGGTTGGGTCGACCACGCTCACGTCGAGGGCATCGAGCGTGGCGAGGATGGCCGCGTTAGCGGCGGCGCTCGAACTCTTGAGCCCGGCGGCCATCGGTACCTCGCTGTCGGTGTGGACGGTGCCACCTTCGGCGGTGCCGAACCGCTCGGTGACGAGTTCGACACAGCGTTCGATCAGTCGGGTGTCGCCGTCGGGGGCCGCAGCGATCTCGCCGGTGACGGCCGATGTGTCGCTATCGAGGTCGACGGTGGCGGTGGTGTCGACGTCGATACCGAAGGCCGCGCCAGTGTGTGTGGCCAAGGCGTTGAGAACGGTTCCGGCACCGGGTGCCGAGGCGACTCCCTTCATACGCCAATCGGTGTGAGGCGAGATAAAAGAGGTGACGGTTCGGACTGCACTCCGACCGAATCGTTCAGTTTACCGCCGCACTCAGCGCCGAAATCAAGCTCCCGATAATCGCGGTGGGGATACCGGTTACGACGAGGGGGAACAACGCCTGTCCGAACGAAAACGCCTGATTGGCTCCCGACCCTTTCGAAAGGACGAGAACGCCGATGGCGATGCCGCTCATGATATAAAACCCAATAAGGCTGCCTACCCCGCCGGTTACGAGCGCCGTCTTCGGGCTCGAAAACACCGAGCCGAGCAGTCCACCGGCAATCGACGCGATAATCGGTCCAAGAAAAAAGATGATAATGGCCGTCTGGAGGTAGGCAATCCCGATGAAGACGGGACCGAAGTCGGTCGCTCCGCCAGCGCCCGTAATAAGCTGTGACTGTGCCCATGAGCCGGACACAAAGGCCAACACCCCAAGGGCGATGCCGAAAAGGGTGAAGACTGATATTAAAAATCCGACTGCTTGCAGTGTCTTTTTCATAGTTGTAGTCAGGTGTTATGGATTCAGCCACGTGCCGCCGAGGAGTTCGGTCCACTCGTCGTCACGTTCTTCCCATGGCGTTCGCAAGGGGTCGACCGCGAGCAGATACGAGTCCGCTCTACAGAAGTAGGCGTAGAACCGACTTCGGTCTTTGGTGTAGAGCACTTGCTTCCACGTCTCGTTGCCCCACTCGACTTCGGATTCGATTTCGAGGTCGAACTCCGTGTCGGCAACGATGGTCTCAAAAGCCGCTTCGGCGGCCGCGAGATCGTCGTACTGCTGTCCGTAGACAGCAATCGGATCGGTTTCGGTTGGATCGATACTGCCGCTGGTGGCCACGTCGTGAATCCGAACGTAGAGCCGATAGCGCCGGTTGGTTGACTCCGCAAACGGAGCGAACCGATTGCCCATCGACGACAGGACGTCGTATCGCCTGCCGCCCATTGGCCGGTCGAGATACTCGATCTCGCGGCTCGAATCGTCGACGACGTAGACGCCGTGTCCCGGGAGCCGCTGGTCGGCATCGTTGTGCCGGTCGGGATCGTCGCTGATGTGTCTGATCTCGAACATTTTTCTGGCGTCGTCTCCGCCGAGCCACCCGTAGAGTCGGTTGTCGACCGGATTGGGTGAGTAGCGCTCTTCGGTCGCTTTGGTCGTAGAGGCGTCGCCGTAGATCCGTGCGACGTAGTTGAGCTTATCCTCGACCCGATCCCAGTCCTTTCGATCTCTGAACTGTTTGGCCTCGGGAAAGCCCTCTTGGTTGACAGCCGCGAAATCGATATGACCGCTGAACTGTGGTTCGGGAATTTCGGAGACCGTACTCGCTACATCGGCCGCGAGTGCTTCGGCGTCTTCGAGCGGCTGTGCGTCGAGCCGCCCGTCGGCGGCAAGCGTCTCCAGTAACGATTCTACCTCAGTGTAGACGTCCCGAAGGCGACCCCGATAATTCTGCATTGTCTTTTGATACTCGGTCTCAAACCATCGGAGTTCGTCGTAAATCGAGATTGTCTCGTCGGCAAGCCGGGTATTGATTGGCTCTCCCGCTGGCTCTTCGGATTCCTCCGGGCTCTCCATCTCATCGGGGTTCTCTGAACCGTCCGGGTTTCCGTCCGACTCGTCTGTCTGATCCGGATAGGTGATGTTCGATCCCGATGAAAGACAGCCTGCAACCCCAACGCCGATACCCACGCCGGCAACCGCAAGGCACCGACGGCGTGTTGGTTGCATGATCCTGATTGGTTGTTCGTGGATAATAAACCCAACGTTCGGGGTGGTCACCGTCCCGTAAACGGCGGACTTTTTCGGGTCTCGCTCGTAGACCGTTTATGGCTGTTCACAACGACGTTCCCCCGCGAACACTCGGTATCGAACTCCGCGAAGAGGGTGTCGTCGTCACCTACGCCGACGGACGGACGACGATTTATCGCGGCGTCCCACAGAAAGTTAGTGGCTCGCTCAAAACCGCCCCCGGCAAGGAGACCCACATCCTCGTCACCGACCCAACCGAAACCGAGGGGGTCCTGCTGTACGTCAACGATCTCAAGACTGCCGACGAGATCCTCGAAGACACCGGCGTCGGCCGCATCCTCCTGTCGGAGGACGACCGCGAGGACGTCTTCCCCGGCGTGACAGTTTCCCGAACCGACGGGCTCCGAACGACTGTCGAGGCCGATCCAGAGGAGGCCCGTGGTCGTGTGTTCGTCTTCGTCGAAGACGACTGGGGCGAAGCCAGCTACGAGTTCGTGGCCGACGAAGCCGACGAATGAGTCTCCGCAAACAGTGGCGACCGCTGGAGCGACCGACAGTGGGTCGGGCTCCCGACGCCTACGGCCTCTACGAGTTGGGCGACAGCGACGGTACCAGCCTCGGGTTCGGGATCGGCGTTCTCCGAGATGAATGCAAGGAGGCGCTGGCCTACGGCGAGCCGGCGGGGTTCGAACCGGCGTCGACCGAGGGCGGTGGCGAGCCGACACAGGTGCGGTGGGAACGGGCGACATCGGAGGCTCACGCCGAACAGCTTCTCGAAGACAACCGCTGAATGCTTTTCGGCCTCCGTGTATCATAAACCGTCAGCGATCTAAAGAAGCCTATGAGCGAGGATGCGGGAGTCGAACTCACCGTTCGCAGTGCCGAAAAGCGGGACGCCGGACGTGGGATCGCCCGGCTGCCCGACCGAGCGATGCGCGAACTCGGCGTGCTGAGTGGCGATACGGTCGTCATCGAGGGTGCGGCCTCGACGGTCGCCAAAGTGTGGCCCGGCGGGCACAACGTGACCGACGGCTCGGTCCTCATCGACGCCGACACGCGTACCAACGCGAGTGTCAAAGTCGGCGAAACCGTCCGCATTAAAAAGGAGCCGGTGTCGGATGCCCGCCGCGTCCGACTCACGCCGCCCGAAGAGTTGGCCGCGGCCGACGTCTCAGACGAGACCATCGAAACCGCCGTCGAACGCGATATCCGGGACCGGCCGATCCGCGAGGGCGAAGGCGTCCGCATCGAACGCCTCGCCGGAACACGGTTCACCGTCGCCTCGACCGACCCCGAGGGAACCGTGCGAGTCACCGACTCGACGCGCGTCACCGTCGACCCCGTCGAGCAATCACGGTCATCGAAGCCGACGAGCAACCCCCCGGAGTCGATCGACGAAGCGATCGACGGAATACCCGGTGACACTGACCGCGAGGCTCAATCGCCGACCGGCGTCACCTACGAAGATATCGGCGGCCTCGACGACGAGCTCGAACTCGTTCGGGAGATGATCGAACTCCCGCTGTCGAACCCCGGTATCTTCACGCGGCTTGGCGTCGAACCGCCGAAAGGGGTCCTGCTGCATGGGCCGCCCGGAACAGGCAAGACGCTGATCGCCAAGGCCGTCGCCAACGAGGTCGACGCCACCTTTCTGACGGTCTCGGGCCCGGAGATCATGTCGAAATACAAGGGTGAGTCGGAAGAACGGCTCCGCGAAGTCTTCGAGAAGGCAGCCGACGATGCACCTGCGATCGTCTTTTTCGACGAGATCGACTCGATCGCGGGCAAACGCAACGACGGCGGCGATGTCGAAAGTCGGGTCGTCGGCCAACTGCTGAGCCTGATGGACGGGCTCAACGCCCGCGGCGACGTGATCGTCATCGGCGCGACAAACCGCGTCGACTCGCTGGACCCCGCCCTGCGGCGCGGCGGCCGCTTCGATAGGGAGATCGAGATCGGCGTCCCCGGCGAGGCTGGTCGGCGGGAGGTCCTCGACGTGCATACGCGGCGAATGCCGCTGGCCGACGACGTAGACGCCGACAAACTCGCCTCCAGAACCCACGGCTTCGTCGGCGCTGATCTCGAATCGCTGACCAAGGAGGCCGCGATGACCGCGCTCCGCCGGACCAGACAGGCGGGCGGTCGACTGGGCGAGATCACGATCAGCCGCGCGGACTTCGAGCACGCGATGGCCGCCGTCGAGCCCAGCGCGATGCGGGAGTACGTCGCCGAGACGCCGTCGACGGATTTCGACGACGTAGGCGGGCTCGACGAAGCGAAAACGCAGCTCGAGCAGGCCGTGACATGGCCGCTGATGTACGGGCCGCTGTTCGATGCGGCCGATACGGCACCGTCGGCTGGCGTCCTGCTTCACGGCCCGCCCGGCACCGGAAAGACGCTTCTCGCACGCGCGATCGCGGGCGAAAGCGAAGTCAACTTCATTCAGGTCCAGGGGCCGGAGCTGCTCGACCGGTACGTCGGCGAGTCCGAGAAGGCGGTGCGGGAGGTCTTCGAGCGCGCCCGTCAGGCCGCCCCCGCGATCGTCTTTTTCGACGAGATCGACGCCATCGCGGGCGACCGCGACAGCCTCGGCAGCGACTCCGGCGTCGGCGACCGCGTGGTTTCCCAGCTGTTGACCGAACTCGACCGACTCAGCGACAACCCCAACCTCGTGGTGCTGGCGGCGACCAACCGCCGGGACAGTCTCGATCCGGCACTGCTCCGGGCGGGTCGACTCGAACGCCATATCGAGGTCCCCGAGCCCGACAGGGATGCTCGCCGGGCGATTTTGGCTGTCCATACACGCGACAAACCACTAGGTGAGGATGTCGACCTCGAGGTGATCGCCGACGATACGGAGGGCTACTCGGGGGCTGAACTCACCTCGATCTGTCGGGAGGCCGCGCTGTTGGCAATCACCGACGTTGCCGGGCGGTACGGGGGCGAGACTGCCAACAACCACGTCGACGAACTGGTGATTACAAACGATCAGTTCGAGACCGCTCTTCAGTCGATCGCCGCGAGTCGGTAACGGCGGCAGTTGAGCCGACCCATGGATTCAAATCGTCACACTACGTAGCCCCGAGGTATGAGCGATGAAGAACCAATGAGCGAGCAGCCACTGACAGACGCCCGCGCCGAGCAACTCAAAACGGCCTGCCGGAGCGCGGTCGGCGACAACTGTCGGTCGGTCACCTACTTCGATGCGACCAATTATATGCAGGTGTATCTCCGCGGCGATCTCGAACAGGACGCCGACCTGATGTCGTTTATCGGCCACGAGTGGCATGACTACAAAACGACGACCGACGCCTACGCTGGCTCCGAATTGGGCAACTACGAGTACACGATCCGGAACTTCGAAAACGGCTTTCTGGTCCGTGTCGGCGTCGGCGACAGCGGCGCCTTCGTCACCACCGACGGCCTGAAACTGAAGGATTTCGACTCGCTTGTCGCGACGATCACCGAGCTGCTCGAAAGCTGGGAGTAACATCCGCCACTGGTAAACGACTGACCCTCATACGCAGACCTACTGTGGCATTTCGGTGGCTCCGCGAACTCGGGTCGCTGCCCGCAACTGTCGTCGACTGGTGGCGACGCACGACAGCCGCTGGACTGGTCGAGCAGTGGCTAGTGTTGGGGATGCTGCCGGGGCTACTCGTTTCGGTGTGGCTGGTCCGGCCGACAGCCGGACTCGGGTTCAGTCTCGGGGCCGACTCGCTGTTCGAGAGTTTCCACACGCTGTCGACGGCCTTCACGGCCAACTACATCCACGCCAGCAGCCGCCACCTCTTCGATAACCTGCTCAACTTCTGGGTTACGCTGTTCGGCATCTATCCCTTGGTGTCGATCGCCGGCTGGCACCGCGAGTTCAGGCTCTCGGCGGCGGTCTACCTGCTTGTCGGCCCTTTCGTTATTGCGTGGCTAACGCTCCAGACGCTCGGCGTCGTCACCGACCAGCCGTCGGTCGGTTTTTCGGGGATCGTCGCGGCCTTTCTCGGGTTCCTACCGGTCGTGCTGGCGGCGGCGGCCAGCGAGGCCACCGACGGGGAAGTCGACACCGTGTGGGCAGCAGTCCCGTTCCTGTGCTCGCTTGCGGTCGTCTTCGCAGTCCCTTCGGTGTGGTATTTTCCTTCTCGGCCGCTGCTCGCAGGAGGGTTAGCCCTCTGTGGGTTCTCGATTGCTGGCCTGTTGTGGCGGTATGACCGCCCCCGACGGCTCGGCCAGTACAACCGGCAGCTCGACCCTGACCTTCGGCTCGCCTTCCTGATCGGCTCTACGGTGTTCGTCTTCGGCGTTGCTGGCGCGCTGCTGTTCGTTCGCCCCGGAACCAACGTATGGGGCCATCTGGCGGGGTATCTGGTCGGTTTTACGGTCCCGTACGTCGTCTTCGTTGTTCGCCCCCTACTGTTCTCAGTCCCAGAATGACTGGGTGCGGGCGTACTCCCGTTCCTGTTTGAGGAGGTCACGATAAAACTCCGTTTCGTCCTCGCGGAACTTGCTGATGATCCGGGCGGCGTTGTGCGGGCCGACCCCGCGGGCCGCCAGCGCGATCACCGCCTGTTTGCCGTGGCTCTGGACGAGATTCGCGGCCCGGTAGGCTCGCTGGGTCCGTTTCTCTTGGTCGCCGTCTTTCGTGTCGGCTCTGACTGCCGAGACCACCTCGTCAGCCCACGGATTCAGCGCGGCGACCCGCGTCGACCCACACTCCGGGCACTCGGGCTGGTCGCGGACCCGCCTGACTTTGGTCGTGTGGTTCCAGTCCTTGCAGTGGCAACAACACAGCAGCACACGGTCGTTGTGAATCCGGTCTTCGATCGCCTCGATCACGCTCGCATCGGCCTTTTCGGGGACGAGCAGTTCCTGACCGTTCGGCCGTGATGTCGTCCCGATCGGTGTCACGTCGCCGACCACTACAAGGTCGAGATCGCCCGACTGAATCCGTTCCAAGACGTCGGCCGTCTCCTCGACCGCCAGATCGCGGTGAAAGATCTCTCGCATCGCCTCGTCGTACACCGGCGTTCCTTTTAGTGCATCGAGCAGTCGGTCGCCGCCGAACCGCCCGCGGCCCTGATACCGCTTCAACGAGCCGAACTTGGCGGCGACCTGCGCCAGCGTGAATTTGAGCGTTTCCGAATTTTTCAACGCGAGTTCGAGATAGGATTCGAGGTGGTCGGGGTTGGTCGACTGCAGAATATCTCGAAACACCCCGGCCGAAACGCCCTGCGGGACCTCGAAGCTGATCCGGTAGGGGTCGACGCTCATCCCAATCGAGGAGCCGGTCTGCTGGCCGACGAGTGCTGACAGCAGCCGACCCACGGTTTCGTTGATCTCGTGGCCGAACGCGGCATTGACTCTGACCGTCCGCCCGCGGGACTCGATACAGATCCGACGGTCGGTCGGCAGCGGAAACCCCGCGTCGACGTGGCGGTCGATCGGGTCGAGTGCGGGTTCGAAGGTCGCGGCGTCGGCGGGATACCGGCCGCAGAGATCACCAGCGACGGCGCGCTGTGCGGCCCCGTGTTCGAACTGCGAGCCAGCGATCCCGCGGAGTTCGCCGACCTCTCCGGCGACCGCCGCAGGAACCGGGATCTCTTGGCCGACCCACGACGGAACCTCGCCGCCGGGGTCTTCGATGGGTGCGACGTTCACTTTCGTTTCCTCCTCGTCGATGTCGTTGATCCGCCACATCTCGCCGCGCTGGATAAACACCTCGCCCGGCGCGGCGAAGTTGACGACGAACCGCTCGTCGAGGGTGCCCACCTGCGTCCGTGCGGACATATCGTGGACCTCATAGCTCTCCTCGTCGGGGATCATCGAGAGGTTGGCGTAGTAGTACTGCCACGTCCCGCCCGATTTCTCCAACTGATCGGCCTCCTCGTCGAGCCAGAGGAGGCGGTTACTGCTCAGTTCCCGGACGACCGCCCGGAACTGGTCCTCGCTCAGAGCGTGGAACGGGCGAGCCCGCGTGACGGTTTCGTAGGCCCGTCGACCACCGACCTTGCCGAAGTCCATTACCAGCCCGACGATCTGGTTGGCGACGACATCGAGGCTCCCGTAGTGGATCCCAGCGGATTCGACCAACCCCTCGCCCGCCCGGCGGGTAATGGCGAGCGATTCGAGGGTGTCGTCGGGGTGGCTCGTGATGATCGTCCCCCGCGAGACCTGATCGTGGCGGTGGCCCGCCCGGCCGACCCGCTGGAGCAGGCGAGCGACTTCTCGGGGGCTGCCGTACTGGACGACGTGGTCGACCCGGCCCACGTCGATGCCGAGTTCCATCGAGGAGGTACAGACCAGTGCGTCCAGCTCTCCCCTTTTAAATCGGTCTTCGACATCCACGCGCACCTCACGCGACAGCGAGCCGTGGTGGACTTCGATCGCCTCACCGAGCTTTTTAAAACGGGAGCCGAGCGCTTCGGCTGTTTGGCGGGTGTTGACGAAAATCAGGGTCGACGCGTTGTCGCCGACGATCTCCCCGATAACCCGAACGTGGCTGGCGATCTCCTCGGTCGTCGCCAGTTTCCCGGCCAGTCGGTCGTCTTCGGCGGTGATCTCGGGGTGAGTGACCGTAAACTCGACGCGACTGCCGACGTCGACCTCGACAACGGAGAAATCGCGGTCGGCGTCGGTTTCGGATTCCGGCGCGTCGACACGGAAGCCAGTCAGAAACGCCGCCACTGCCTCGGGATCGCCGACGGTCGCCGACAGGCCGATGCACTGAAACGACCCCGACAGCAGCCGCAGGCGTTCGAGGCCGACGGTGAGTTGGGCACCGCGTTTCGAGGCGGCGAGTTCGTGGACCTCGTCGACGATCACGTGCCGCACGTCCGACAGCGCGGTCCGGAGCTTCGAGCCGCTCAACATCGCCTGGAGCGTCTCGGGCGTCGTCACCAGCACGTCGGGTGGATCGTTCGCCTGCTTCCCCCGCTGGTACTGCGTGGTATCGCCGTGCCGCACATCGATCTCGATATCGAGCCGCTCGCCCCACCAGTCGAGCCGCTCGCGCATATCCCGGTTCAGTGCGCGGAGCGGGGTGATATAGAGGGCACAGAAGCCATCGGTCGACCCCTCCCGTTCGCGGTGTTGGGCGATCGCATCGAAAACGGGCAGCATCGCCGTTTCGGTTTTCCCGGTCCCAGTCGGGGCGATCACCAGCGTGTTTCGGCCCGAGGCAAGCGGCGGGATCGCCCGCCGCTGTGGCTCGGTGGGTGTCGAAAACCCGCGGTCCGACAGGGCAGCCCGCACCGTCTCGCCGAGATGAGAGAAGGCGTCGACACCCGACTCCGCGTCGGCGGAACTCATTGTCGCTTCAAACAGCGCGAGGAAATTAAGCACATCGTCGGTGTGGTCCCGTCGGTCACACCGACTGGTACGCGCCCAACCGCGTCCCGTCGAGTAGATAGCAGTCCGCGTCGACGAGCCCTTCGGGTAATAATGGCGACAGAAACCCCTCGCTCTCGATGTTGACCCACGTTCCACCCGACCGATCGTTGAACGCCGGGACGACGATGAGTTCAGGATCGCTCCACGCGATTGCATCTGGATCGGCGTCGACGCCCGCCGCCATTACCTCGCGGTCGAGCCGCCCCCGGAGCCACGCCTTTTCAGTGCGGTAGCCACCGACGCTATCCTGCAGTTTGACGGTCGGATGTTCGTGGGCCAGACAGAGTACGTCGGTCGACAGCAGTTCGGGGGCGGGCCACGTGTGGCCGTGACAGACGCCAACCGCCTCGCCGCGGTCGGCATCACCCAGCAGGCCGCCCGACTGCGGAAGGATGTCGACGCCCGCCCGGTCGTCCCACAGATCCGCTACCCCGCCGTCGTGGTTGCCAGGGGCGACCGTGATCGAAACCCCGCGTTTCTCGACAACTGATTTATAAAGAGCGTCGAGCTCTTCGCGTTCGACCCCCTCAACCGAGCCGATCCGGTGGCCGAGATCGCCGAGGACGACCAGCCGGTCGGCGCGCTCGTTTTGAAGAAGTTCCACCAGTCGTTGTCGGCGTGCCGGGCCGTCGCTCGGCAGTTCGACGCCGCGCTCGTAGCGGAGCCCGGCCTCGATTCCGGCGTGGTAGTCACCGACGACCAGCGCGCGCTCCGCCCCGAGGTCGACCGTCGCCGCCGGGGCCTCGGGGACCGGCTCGACTGTCGGTCGGGAGCCGCGAGCCATCAGATCGCTTTCAGGGTGCCGTCGGCCGGTTCATAGCACCGACCGCCCATCAGCGCGTCGTCGATGGCGTCCTCGACCGCGGCCTCGTCGACGCTATCGCTGTCAACGAGTTCGGTGACCAGCACTTCGCGGTTGACGCCGTCACCGTCGTCGAGTTGGGCCATCGTCTCGACGACTGCCTCTTCGAGGTCGACCTCCTCGGCCGGTTCCTCGTCGGCGTCGGACCCCGCCTCGGGAGTGTCGTCGGTTTCGGCCGTGGACTCGGGCTCGGTAGCTGCTTCAGCCGCCGAGTCAGTTTCGTCTTCAAACTCACCCAGTCCATCGTCGAACTCTCCGAGCGGCTCGGCGTCGGTGGATGTCTCGGCGTCGGCAGCCGTCTCCTCGGCTGCCGTTCCTTCGGCCTGCTCTGCGAGTTCGTCGGCATCGGGGACGTCGATATCGGCCTCGCCCGCCGGATCGACCTCGTTGCCGCTTGAAAAGCCGGTGTCGAACTCGGATTCGAGCTCCTCGCGTTCCTCCTCGTCGAGCTGGTACATTCCCGACTCGGCGTCCTCCTCGGTGCCGCTATCGACGGTGTCGACGCCGGACTCGGCAGTCACGTCGGGCTCGGAGGCCCCGTTTTCGGCCTCGGCATCCGGCGTGGTCGATACCTCTGTCTCGGGTTTGGCATCGGGTTGAACGTCGGATTCGACTTCAGCCGAAGCTTCGACTGCTGTGCCGTCTCCCACGTCCGTCGGTGCCGTCTCGTCTTCTGGCTCCGTCGTTTGTGTATCGTCTGCCGGCTCCGAGACCGGTTCCGCGTCCGATTCCGCCGTGTCCGGTGCTGTCGTTGTCTCCGTCGACTCGGTTGAGGCAGCCTCATCGTCCGTCGTCGACTCGGCCGACTCCGATGGCGTGGTAGTCGACACCCCGGTCGACTCCTCCGCCGTTTCGGTCGACGGTTCGGGAGTGTCGGTCGCCGATTCGGCTGTTTCGGCGGTCGAATCGGCTGACTCCGCCGACACGTCCGCGTCGAGATCGATGTCGACTACCGGAAGCGGACCGAGTTCTACGTCGCCGCCCTCGTCGGGTGCAACGTCGAGCGGGCGGACCTCCTCGCGCTCGTCGGCAACGAGTTCGAGGGCCTCAACCGCGAGCCGACGGAGCCCCTCCAGATAGGCTGTCGTCGTCCCATAGTGGTCGAGCGCACGCGGAACCCCCGCCGCCAGCGAGTCGTCGACGCCGGCCTCCGAAAGGGCCGCTCGAAGCTCCTCGCCGCGGAGCGGGGAGTCGAGGGCTGCTGCACAGACCGCGATTCGGCGGAGTGTCGACTTCGCCGCCGAAACCACCCACCGGTCGCGGGTATCGGCGTCGACTTCGCTGAGACTCTCCGGTCGAACGGAGGTAAACACCCGGTCGGAGTCCTCGGGCTCGAAGGTCCGAGCCTTGCCAGTGATCGCCACGAACGCCGGCGGCGTCGTCCGATCGAGGAACGCCTGTGCCGGCGGTTGGTACTGGCCGGCGTAGGTGACGAACGCGCCGGTCGGGTCGACGATCCGGCCCCGTAGGGTATCTTCGTTGATCGACTCGACCTCGGTGAGAACCCCCACAGCAAACAGCCGGTTGACCCGGAGGCCGGTCGGCGTGACGACGAAGTTCGGTGCACGCTCCTCGTCGCTCTCGGAGTAGGAGAGCGAAGCGTCGTCAAACTCGGCCGCGAAGAGTCGGTAAGCGACCTCGCGTCGACCCGGCCCCGAGTCACCATCCGCGCTCATTGTCGTACCTCCCTAAGGGCGGCGGTCGCAAGCGCGGCCGGGTCCTCGTCGGCTTCCTCAAACGACTCGACGTTGAGGTTCGGCCCGTACTCGTCGACCGACAGCGAGCCACGAACTCGGTAGGCGTTGCCGACCAGCCGCTCGCGGATCGTCTCGGCGACGACTTCCTTGTCCATCGCATCGCGGGCGGCCTCCTTGGCATCGGACACGTCACCGCCGTAGATCTCTTCGGTCAGCTCCGAGCCGATGATCGCGGTGACGGTGTCGGTACCATCGTCGATGATGGCCTTGATTCGCAGATCGTCTTCGCCGTCGACTTCGCCGTGCGTCCGACACTGGTTGTTCTGGATCACGCGGCCACAGTCCGGACAGCGCTCGATGAGCCCCGAGCCGTCCCGGACTTCCAGCACGTTGCCAACGACTTCGACATCGAACAGCCCGCCGCTGTCGACTGCCTCCGCAAGCGAGAGCTGTGGGGCCGAATCGGTGACGTCGACCGGCTCTGCGAGGGGCTCGACCGTCGAGAACTCCGAGAGGTTCACCGACGGTGAGCCGCGGAACTCCCGGATATACACGTCCTTGATCCGGCAGTCGCCCCCGGCTTCGAGGTCCGGATGTGGGTCCCAGTCGGTAAACGGCAGCCGGGCGGTCTCGTCGGCCAGCACCCCGGAGAGGATCGTCGTCTCGCCGTCCCGGCCATCGATCGTCCGAGAGTCGACCTCCTGAATCCTGACTCCGACGTTGCGACCGCGGTCGCCGGGTTCGAGGTCGATCAAGTCGCTGTCGCCGCCAATGGCCTGGTCGACTGCGACCGTGTCGTCGGCCATCGAGACGGTCGTCGACTGGCCGAGGTTGAGTTCGGGACGGCCGTCCCACTCCCGGACCCCGGCGTTGCCGATGACGATCGAATCGCCGGGCTCGAAGCCGAAATCCTGCCAGGCGGTGTAGGAGATCGTCCCCGAGGAGTCGGCGAGTTTCCCCTCCCGGATCGTCACGTCTTCGCCCTGATACCGGATTGTCCGGGTGCCCTGTGTGAGCACCCGAACAGTGACGTTGACCGAATCCTGTGCGGTCGAGATTCCAGCGAGGTCGAGTGTCTCCGGTGTCGACGAGCCACCGCCCCCGCCGCCGTGTTTGCGGCGGACGCTCTGGGCGGCCTCCTCCAGCGGCACGTCGAACTCCAGCAACGATTCCAGATCAGCCTTGACCTCCTGTTTGGTGACACCGAGAGCGGAGGCAAGCTCTTCGGCTTTGTTGTCTACGTCCATCATCCGTTCGTTCGTCGGCTTCTGTTAAAAACTATGTGCGCCACATGACCGGTCGACGTGAGTAAACCCGGGGAACTGATAAGTGGGTTCCCGCCAACGGTGGGTGTATGAGCGATTCCGAGGAGTTCACCTATACGACCCACATCGAAGACGGCAACACCATCATCGAGGTGAGCGGAAACCACGATGTCGCCTTTGTCATCCAGTCAGCCAGCGGGGAGCGGATCTACTTCCCGCCGGAAGATATGTCCGAAAAATCTGACGAAGAGCGGGACAGTCCCTACCAGAGCCGTGACAGTCCGTACCAATCTGACAGTCCCTATCAGTCGGCTGACAGCCCGTACCAACCGAGCGACGATCCGGAAGTGAGCACCCGCGGCGTCACCGAAACCCGAACCGGGTTCCGCATCACCCATCCGGAGCCGGCCGCCGAAATCACGCTGTTCCGCGGGTCGACGCCAGCCGTCGACGCCTAACGCCCCGATCAAGCCCCGGCACGCGAGGGTTCCGCGCTCCAACAGGGCCACACCGGTATAAAAGAAAACAGCAAGGGAAACCCCACCCGTCGTCAATTGACCGCGTCAGTCGTGTTTTTCGTACTTCTTTTTGTACTCCTCGTATTTCGCCTTGTGTTCTTTCATCCGTTTTTTGAGTTCTTTCTTGTCGTCCGGCTCCGGCGGCTCCGGCGGTTCGGGTGGCTCCGGCGGTACCTCCGCGCAGGGGCTGTCGCTCGCCTGGATGTTCCCCTCGAAGAGGGTTTCGTCCTCGAAGACGATCTCGATACTCGACGGGTCGAGGTCGCCCGGGAGTGCGATCGTCGCCACGCCGTCATCGTCGACGGGGACGTTGTACATCATGCTCACATCGCCGACGAACCCAACGGTAACCATGAGCGTCTCACCCTCGTCGATATCGTCGGTCTCGATGGTGATCTCCTCGCAGGTCACATCGAGCTCCTCGATTCGTGGGTCCTCGGGCTCCGGCGGCTCCGGCGGCTCGTCGAAACACGGCGCGTCCTCGGCGACGACATCCTGCTCGTCGAGGACGGTCCCGTCGAACGAGAGCTCGAAGCGGGTCGGATTGAGGTCACCGGGCAGGTCGAAGGTCGCCTCGTCGTCGTCGACCGCCGCCTCAAACGTCTCTTCGGACTCATCTCCTTCCTGATCGATGAACGTGACCGTGGCAGTCAGCGTTTCGCCGTCGTCGATGTTCTCGGTCTCGACAGTGAGCTCCTCGCAGGTCACCTCGAAGCCGACGAGGGCAGGCGTCTCCTCGCCGCCACACCGGTAGAACGTCGCGTTACTGATCTCGGGCGAGCCCGGTGGGAGGCAGAACGTCGTGTTGTCGTCGACTGAAGCGAGATAGCAGTTCTGCCCCGCTTTGAGCGTGACGTAGTCCGCGTCGTCGGGGATCTCGTTGGGCGTGAAACACGTCCCCGACAACCCGGTGAAAAGCGGCGTGAGCGGGTTTACCTCCTCGTCGTCACACTCCTCTTCGACGCACGCAATACATTGCTGGACCTGTGCTCCCGGTGAGAAGAACCCACAGAAATCGGCGTCTGTGGTCTCGCTTGGCTCAGGCTGTGCCTGTGCCGGCGTCGACATCGTCGAGAGGCCACCGGCTCCAACGATCGCACTCGTAGCGCTAACACCTTTTATATACGTCCGACGGTTGAGACCGTCGTCTGAATCATCGTTTGTCATCGCGCAGTTACCAACTCACTACTGTTTAGTATCGTAATGCACATTCAAAACCCCCAGTTGGCACCAAATCATCAGCCAATCTGCACTAGTGAGGAGCTACTACCGGCAGATGTCGCCGACAACACACGCTAGTGACCGTTTAATCGGTCAGCGTGGTTCGACTGAGTATCTCAACTGCTGCGACTATCTTGAACTCGTACTAGTGAAAAGCTGACACAGAAGCGGTAGTTTCACCCTAGAGTAGCTGCAGTAGCTGTCGACAGTCAGTTGAGGGCAATGTTGTAGACGTCGAGCAGGTCGTCGGCGACATCGTCCCAGGTTCGGGGCTCGTACTCCGGTGGCCCCTCGCGGGCGAGTGCCTCGTCGATCCCACGGGCGATCGAATCGGAGTCGACGGTCACTTCGACCAGACAGCCGTCGGGGAGCGTCTCTCGAACACCGCTGGGGGTGGCGACAACCTGTGCGCCCGCTGCGAGCGCCTCGGTGATCGTCAGGCCGAACGGTTCGGCCCGTGACGGAGAGATGAACACGTCGGCGGCGGCGTAGTAGTCGCCGAGTTTCTCCTCGGGAACGTAGCCAGCGAACTTAATGCGGTCGCCGAGACCCAACAGTTCGGTAAACATCTTCAGGTGCTCGGTCTGGTGACCCGAGCCACCGAGGACGAGCGTCGCGTCGGTGTTTTTGATCTTATCCATCGCATACAACAGGTGGCTGATTCCTTTCTGGTCGGTGTGTCGACCGACGAACAGCAACATCGGCCCCTCGATGCCGAGATCGGCCTTCACGTCGAAGCCGGTGGTTTCCAGCGACGAGAAGCCGTTGTGGACGACATGTGAGTCTACCTCGTACTGTTCGAGCACGTCCTGTCGGGTGAGATCGCTGACGCAGAGCAGGACGTCCGACTGTTTGGCGACCCGGCGTTCGGTCTCTACTTCGCGTTCGGGTGGGTTGATGTTGCGGTCGCTGGACAGCGAGTGGAACTCCGAGACCCATGTCGCGTCCGTTTCGCGTTTGGCCCGCAGCCCCGGCCCGTAGCCGAACCAGTCGTTGGTGTGGGCAATGTCGACATCCTCGGCGAGTTCGACGAACGTGTCGCTCATCCGGCCGACCCGTGTGATGATGTCGCCCTCGCCGGTCGGGACGCTGTGAATACCCTCACGATCCTCAGGGGCGTACTCCGACGGGAGCAGGAGTTCCAGCTCTGCGTCTTTCGGCTCGAAAGCTTCGAACACTTCACCCACCCACGTGTCGAGACCGCCAGTGACGTTCGGTGGGAACCCCCAGCCTAACATGAGTATGCGTGGATCCATACCGTTCGATTCGCTAAGCCCCCACTTATCAGTTGGCCTATTTGAGATGTTCAATCGTTGCCAATCAGCGCTCACACACTGACCGGTGATGCGATCGAGAGAACCGAAACGTCGAAGCGGTCGCCGAGCGATATCCGGGCATGGATATCGTCGTTAACGTCGCGATGAGCGCCGACGGGAAGCTCTCGTCGCGCCGCCGCGAGCAGATCAAGATCAGCGGCCCCGAGGATTTCGACCGCGTCGACCGCATCCGACGTGAGGTCGACGCGGTCGTTGTTGGCATCGGCACCGTCCTGGCCGACGATCCGCATCTCACACTCGACGATCCCGAGCGACAACAGCAGCGACGTGAGAACGGTCGACCCCCTAATCCGGCGCGGGTGGTCGTCGACTCCCGTGGCCGAACGCCGCCAGATGGACGGATTTGCGACGATGCCGCACCCACCTACGTCGTCGTCTCGTCGGCCGCACCCGACGAGCGACGTGAGGCCCTCGCCGAAGCGGGCGTCGAGCTGATCGTTGCCGGTGAGGAGCGCGTCGACCTGCCGACAGCCTTCGATGCACTCGAAGCCGCTGGTATCAACAGCCTCCTGGTCGAAGGTGGCGGCGAACTGATCTTTTCAGTTATTGAAGACGGAGTTATTGATCGGCTAACAGTGTTCGTCGGCTCACTCGTTATCGGTGGCCGGGACGCCCCCACACTCGCCGACGGCGAGGGATTCGTTGAGGACTTTCCGGCCCTTTCGCTCACCGCTGTGGACCGCGTCGACGACGGTGTCGTCCTCAGTTATGTAGTCGGTGAATAATTATATACTGGTGTGTTCGGTCTATTGACAATCGGTTGGGTGGGGAGCTGACACATCCCTGCAACTGTTATACCGGTAGAGCCTGTACCGTGTTGTATGAGTACCACAGCAGCCTCCGAGCCGATTCACGTCGAAGACGAGAGCCACTTCGAGGAACTCGTCGACTCCCATTCGATCGCCCTCGTCGACTACTACGCCGACTGGTGTGGTCCGTGTAAGATGCTCGAACCGACTGTCGAGGAGATCGCCGACGAGACCGACACCGCGGTCCTCAAGGTAGACATCGATGAGCTACAGTCCTTCGCGAGCAGCAAGGGCATTCGTAGCGTCCCGACGCTCGAATTCTACCACAACGGCGAGTCGGTCGACCGTGTGATCGGCGTTCAGGACAAAGACGACCTGCTGGACGCACTCGACGAAATCACCGCCTAACGCGGGTTCCTCGGCTCCCAGACCGCCCTCTTTTTAACCAGTCGACCCGCCCGGAGCGTTGGCTCCGTTCGCTAGTCGACCCGTTTGAAATCGAGGCGGTGACCGGTGATCGCTTCGTGATCGGCTGCCCGTTGTTCGGCCTGCGCAGCCGTCTCGACGATTAACTCCGTGGGACAGTCACGACAGACGAGGTGGTAGGTTGGAGCCTCAGACATTGCTCACTGGTGAGCGAACCAATTGATAGTTACTGGGAGGGTGACTAACCGTAGGAGGTCCCTACCGACGGTTAGTCGACCAGAAGTCGGTAAACTGGCTGCCGAGGAACTCCGGGGTCAGACGGCTGAACTCCCGTTGTTCCTGATCGGCTAAAAACGGGGCCACCGAGCGCGGCCGGTCGGGGAGGTATCGCTCGCCGACCAGCAGCCGAACGCCACACTCGTCGGGGCCGCGCAGCACGCGCCCGATCGCCTGCCGAACCTGCCGCACCGCGGGGATCGTCAGCGCATACGTGAACTCGTTTTCGGTACCGAACCGGTCGCCGTAGGCGTGTCTGACTGCTTGTACGCGGGGTGAGCCGATGTTGACCAGCGGCACGCCGAAGACCGCACAGGTGTGGAGCTTCTCGCCTGCGTAGTCGACGCCTTCGGTCAGCGTCCCCCGGGTGCTGGTGACCAAGACGCGATGCCCGTCACCGAAAAACTGGTTTTTGAGGCGCTGGGTCTCCTCGTGGGACGACGACCGATCAAGCACCACGGGTTTGTCGATCGACTCCCGAAGCCGCCCGGCGGCCCAGTCGGCCTCGGCGTAGTTGGGGTAGGCAAGCAGGATGTTGCCGTGGCTCCGGGCGATCTCGCGGGCGACGTAGGCGTAGCGCTCTCTGGTTTCGTTGTGGTTGTCGGGCGTCGGTGGCCCGCGGTTGCGGGCGGTAAACGGCATGACGTCGACGACCCAACTTTCACGGTTGGTCTCCGGGAACTGCAGATCGTAGCTCCGGCGGTCGACCCGTCGCTCGGCACCCTCCTCGCCCGTGGCGGTTCTGGTCGACAGCGAGTCGAGCCCGCTGACCGCCTCGAAGATCGGAATCGGCTCTAGGGTCGCGCTCATCAGGATGCCGCCGCCGAACTCCCCGAGGATCTCGCGGACCTGCTCGGAGGGGATACAGTTGTACATCACCAGCGAGGCGTTGTACGCGTTCTGCCACGGGTAGTCGGGGTCTCGGTACTCGTTGTCGGTGGGTTCGAGCGTGATCTCGCGGAAGAACTCGGTGTGATCGCGGTGCCACCATCTGTCGAAGAGGATGCCGGTGGCCGTACAGACACAGTCGCGACCCATACCCAGCTGTGAGAGGACGTCCTCGACGGCGCTGCCGACTGCCCCGAGCGTGCGGAAGAAGCCGCCACTGTAGCCCGCTGTGTCTTCGGCCCACTCGGTGAAGGCGTCCCGCTCGTCGACCCCCGGATCGCGGAGTTCGAGTTCGACCTGCTCGTCCGGCAGGACCTCGGTTATAAATCCGGTTCCGTAGCCGTCGAACCGCTCGCGGAGTGCCGTCTCGACCCGTTCTTCGAGCCAGTCGATCGCCTCGCCGTAAAACTGGTGGGCCCGTTCGATGGCCTCGTAGGGGACATCGTGATCGGCGAGTTTCGACTCGATTAGTTCCTTGTTGTCGCCGTGTTGGCGCGCCCGTTCGAGCAGCGTTCCGAGGTCCTGTTGGGCCTGTTTGAGTGTTACCCGCCCGACGGTGTCGCTCAGAAGGTCCCGGACACGCTCTTCGAGCCGGTGGGCCTCGTCGACGATCACGAGCGTTCGTTCGTCGAGAATCGACTCGGTGAGGTGGCGGGTCTGGCTATCGAAAAGGTGGTTGTAGTTGCCGACGACCACATCGGCGTCCTCCAGTAACACGGTCATAACCCGGTGTGGACAGGTTCCGGCTTCGACCGCCGCCGGGAGGAACTCCCGTGTCGACAACACGTGGTCGGTCCCCTGTTCGAAACCGACCGGCGAGCCGGTGTCGCGGGCGTACCAGTCGGCCTCGAACGGGCAGTAGAGCGGCGTGTTCTCGGAGTCGGTGAACTCCGCGGGAGCCGCTGGCTGTGCGGTCCCGTACGGCGCGGTCGCGCCCGCAGTTTCCAGCGGACCGCTGTCGCTCGCAGAGAGATCTCGGCGGGCGGTGTCGGCCAGTTCGCGGGCCCGGTCGGCGTCCCACCACTGTTCGGCCTCGTCAGTTGTGCTCTCGATGACAGCGGCGGGCTCCGGTCCAGCCTCCCGGTCGAGGTCGGTCGACGCGGGCGCGGCCGAGTCGGAGGCCGTCGACCCACCGCTATGGGCGCGGCGGTCACCCGAGTCCTCGGCACGGACGAGGTCCGCGGTCGTCTCGCGGAGCTCCTCACACCGTGATTGAACGCTCGTGTCGGCCGGGAAGGAATCTTCGCGCCCGTACGGACAGAGGTCGGCCTTGCCGACGAGGCCGACACCCGAAAGCGGGTCATCGAGCCCACGGTTGATCGTCCGCAAATCCTCGATGAACTGCTGGCGTTGCTGTTTGACCGGGGTGGCAACCACGACGTTCTCGAACCCCTCCGTTTCTCGGAGGAGGTAGGCCGCGGCGGTGAGTGCGGCCATCGTCTTGCCGGTCCCACAGGGACCCTCCATCGCGAGATAGCCCTCGTTGTCGACAGTTTCGATCGCGGCCTCGATGGCGTCGGCCTGATTCTTGTAGGGGCGCTCGAAGCCGAAAAACCGCTCCCAGACCGGGCTCTCGTTCGACACTGTTGGAGACTCTCCTCCGTGTTCACATTTATATCCTCGGTGTTGTCGCCCCCTGCTGTCGCAGGGAACAGCGCTCTTTGACACCGTGGCAGTCGCCGACCGACAAAACTTTATGCTTTAATGACACTACGGTAGTTCAATGACGCCTCTCGGGAGTTAATTTAGCTGCTCTGACCCTGATGTGGTTGCGGCACTCCCGACAATATTAAATAGTAGCTTTGGTATTATACTATACTATAGATGGACTCGAATTTACTCGAAACAGATATTAACGATATCCTACAGTCAGTGCTCACTGAGGCGAGTGACGACCTGCTTCTCGTCGATCCGACCGAGGAGGCGATCCGGGCGTTGGTCGACGTCGCCAGCGCTTTCGGCGGTGATCTGCCGACGATTCGGATGCTGGCCGAGGAGCGACCGATCAAGGAGACGATGGAAGACTTCCTCGTTGCGAGTCGCGCCGCCGATCTGATCGACGCCGGAGGGCTGTCGATCCGTGTGTTGAGCGATCCGGCAGCCAACTCCCTGCTCGTCTCCGGGGATTCGGTGCTCGCGCTCGTCTCGGCAGGCGACCGAATCGCTGCCCTCTCGACCGACGACGGTGCGTTCGTCGACAGCGCCCGCGAGAGCTACGACGAGCAGTGGGCGGCTGCCGAGAGCTATCGGCTCCGAACACCGCCGATCTCACGCGTCCGCGAGACGCTGGCAGACGACATCGGCGAGGCAGCCCACGATGATTTCGATGCAGTGTTGGCCGAACTCGACACGGCCCGCGGCGACGGCGAGGGGCTCGACGAGGTGACGATCTCGCTGCTCGTCGCGGCCAGAAACGAGGTCCTACTGTACGACATCTCGAAGTGGGGCGAAGACGTCGGGATCGCCTCCAAGGCGACGTTCTCCCGGACCAAAACGCGACTCGAAGACATGGGCCTGATCGCGACCGAAAAGGTCCCGATCGATGTCGGTCGACCACGGCTCCGGCTCCAGCTCGGCGACGACCGACTCCGCGAGGCCGACGCCAGCGAACTCGCAGGCGTCAGTCAAGAGCTGCTGGACTAACCGCGTCCCCAACTCCCTCCCGTACCCATCGCCGTGTTCTTTTACTTGCCACCGAGACCATAACCCATGGAACTCGGTCTCGTTGGCAGCGGCCCCGCGGTCGAGGCGATTACAGCCGCCTGTAGTGACGTCGACCTCTCGGTGGAGCGGCTCAAACCGTCGGCACTCGACTCGGCAAGTGCCGACGCAATCCCCGCCGTCGGCGCGGTCGTCGCGCCCACCGGAGCCGACGTATTCGCCGCTGCGTCTGCGGGTTTCGACCGCTGGGTCGCCGTCGAGATCGGCGGGATCGGCGGCTATCCGCTTGCCGATGTCGACGCGACAGTCTCGCTGTTCTCGCCCGAGTCGGGCTGTTATCAGTGTCTCCAGACCCGTATTGGGGCCGCCCAAGAGGGGCCGTCCGAAGGCGATCCCAGCGGCTCCCGAAGCGAGGTCCGACTCGCCGGGGCCGTCGCCGGAACCGAACTGATCGGCCTGCTATCGGGTGAGCGTGCTGGCGGCCGGATCGTCGAGATCCCGTGGCAGGAGCGGACTCTCCTCCCCGTACCGGGCTGTGGATGTGCCGACGGACGGCCCGACCGCTCGCTCGACCTCGCCCATCGCTCGGTCGGCGTCGACGACGCCCTTTCGCGGGCCGAACGGGCGGTCGACGACCGGCTTGGCCCCATCAGTCAGATCGGCGAACGCGAATCGTTCCCGGTGCCCTACTACATCGCATCGGTGGCCGACACCACCGGCTTCAGCGGCGCTCGAGCCGCGGAGTTCGCTGCCGGAGTCGATGGCGACTGGGACCGGGCGTATATGAAAGCCCTCGGCGAGGCGCTCGAACGCTACAGCGCGGGCGTCTACCGGCGGGGGGACCTCGACGGCGGCTCCGAGCGAACCCGCGCGAATCCCGTCTCTCCGCGGCGGTTCGTCCGGCCCGAGGACTTCGAGACGCCCGACCCCGAGCAACGGATCAAGTGGATCGAGGGCGTCGACCTTCTGGGCGATGACACCGTCTCACTGCCCGCCGAGTTCGTCTGCTTCCCGCCACCGAACCGGCGGTATCGCCCCGCGATCACCACCGGCCTCGGGCTCGGCAACTCGACGGTCGAAGCCGTGCTGTCGGGACTCTACGAGGTCATCGAGCGGGACGCCACGATGTTGGCGTGGTACTCGACGTTCGAGTCGCTGGGGCTGGCAATCGATGACGAGGCGTTCGCCGAACTCGAAGCCCGAGCCGGCGCGGAGTCGCTGACCGTGACGCCGCTACTCGTGACTCAGGACGTCGACGTTCCGGTCGTCGCCGTGGCGGTCCACCGCGACGACGAGTGGCCCCAGTTCGCGGTCGGCTCGGCGGCAGATCTCGATCCGACGGCCGCGGCGCGGTCGGCGCTCGCCGAGGCGCTGCAAAACTGGATGGAGCTTCGAGCGCTTGGACCTGAAGAGGCCGCCGAGCAGGGCGGTGCGATCGGCGAGTACGCCGACTTCCCCGAGGCGGCCCGCGCGTTCGTCGACCCGGACAGCCGGATTCCGGCCGACTCGCTCGGCACTCCCGAACTGACGGGGGCCGATGAGCTCGATGCGGTCGTCGACCGACTGGCAGCCGTCGACCTCGCAGCCTACGCGGCACGACTGACGACGCGGGATGTCGAGGAGCTCGGTTTCGAGGCGGTGCGGGCGGTGGTTCCGGCGGCACAACCGCTGTTTACCGGCGAGCCGTTCTTCGGCGAGCGCGCCGAGAGCGTGCCAGAATCACTCGGCTTCGAGCCACAACTCGACCGGGAGTATCATCCGTATCCGTAGCTACGTCTCGGAATCACCGTCGGTCGGTGTAGACGCCCCGTCCGCAGAGGGCGTCGATTCCGGGGGTGTTGTCGACCCGGATTCCGTGATAGGCTCCTGAACGGCGTCGGTTGCCGCCGTGTTGGTAGCCTCGCGGACCGCGACCTGCGCCTCGCCGCTGTGTTCGTCGAACACGAGCTGTTGATGGGGGTAGGCCATCTCGATGGTCGTATCGGCGGCCGCGAACGCCTCCCGGATCCGGGTTCGAACCGCCGACTCGACGGTGGCGATCTTGTAGGGTTTTTTGACCCAGTAGCGGAGCCGAAGCAGGATGCCGTTGTCGCCGTAGTCGGCGATGAGACAGCCCGGATTCGCGGGGTACCGCGCGCTGCCGACGCGGATATCCGGCCCGCCCTCGACCACGTCGTCGGTGTCTCTGGCCGACCGTTCGATTAGCTGCCGGGCTTTGGGGATGTCGGACTCGTACGTGACCAACACGTCCAGCGACAGCCGGGTTCGTTCGTCCTCCGCGGAGTAGTTGGTCACGTCCCGCTCGCGGATGTTCCCGTTCGGAATCACCAGAAAGGTGTTGTCGAGTGTGAACATCTTGGTGTAGCGGATCGTGATATCGTCGACGAACCCTCGGGTGCCGTTTTCGAGTTCGATCATATCCCCGATCTCGAAAGGCTGGTCGGCCAACACGAACACGCCGTTGAGGACGTTCCCGACGATCGGCGCGAGGATAATACCGACGACGGCCGAAAAGACCGTCACCGAGAGGACGATGTCGCCGATGCGGAGCCCGACCAGCGAGCCAGCCACGATGAGCGCGCCGCCGATGGTGAGGCCACGCACGCCGCCGAGGACGGTCTGGGCGACGCTCTGTCTGGCGAACCGTCGCGCGACCGGCCGACCCAACAGCCGCACGAGCAGTTTCGAGAGCCAAACCCCGATCGCGACCACCAACACCGCCGCCAGCAACCGGTCGCCCGGGAACTGCAGCCAGCCGGGAAGCAACTGTGCGAGGGAGTCGACGGCTCCCGTCTGCACCAGCTGCCCGTAGCGAATCATACCGTGGTCTCACGGGCCTCTTGAAAAAGGGTTTCCTCCGATGACAGTCAGGAGTTCGTCGGCGACCGTAGAACCGAGTTATAGAACCGAGTGCAACTCGATACATAGTAAATTACATACCGATAGACTGGCCAACGGCCAGTATGGCAGACGACCTTCGGAAGCTGCTCGATACGGTCGGCGAGCGGTTCAATCTGGGCGAGTACGAGATCGACGCCTATCTGACCGTTCTGGAGCACGGCCAGTTGACCGCCAGCAAGATCGCCGACCGCACCGACATTCCGCAGCCGCGGGTGTACGACACCGTTCGGAGTCTGTCGGACCGGGGGCTCGTCGAACTCCGGGAGTCGAGACCGATGCAGATCGTCGCTATCGACCCCGAGGACGCCTTCGGCGAGGTCCAGTCGTCGTTCACCGAAATGGTCGACGAACTCGCTGCGCGCTACACCGCCCCGACCCGTGAGACCGAGGCGGTGTCGTTGGTCAAATCCCGGTCGACGATCATCCGGCATCTCGCCGAGTGCATCGGTTCGGCGGAGTACGAACTCGTCTTGTCGCTGACTCCGGAACTCCTGACAGAGTTCGCCGACGATCTGGAGGCCCAGATCGCAGACGGCGTCAGCATCGACCTGCTGCTTACCCCGGCGGGTGCAGCCCCCGACCCCGACACGTTTGACTACCTGTCGGTGGCAACGACGGTGCGAGCCCGTCGGGGGATCACGACGCCCGTGTTGGCGGTCGCCGACGGCGAACGCTCGGTGTATGCGACTCAGGACGCGATTCGCGACGACAAGGACCGCTATGGCGTGATCTTCAACCGCTCGGCGCTCGGCTTCCTTGTCTCCGGCTTCTTCGGTACTGTGCTGTGGACCACCGCCGAGACCGTCGCCGTCGACGGCTCGGAGCGGCCGTTCCCCCGCCGGTATGCCTCGATCCGTCGGGCCGTCAAGGATATCCGCGACCTCGGCGGCGAGTTTTATGCGACTGTCGAGGGACGCGATACCGAAACCGGCGAAGAACGCGTCGTCTCAGGGAAAGTCGCCGACGTCGCCATTCAGGACTCCGAAGAGGTCGCCGCATTGACTGTCGAAACCGACGAGGGCCGAGTCGAAATCGGCGGGCTCGTTGCTGCCCTCGAAGATATCGAGGGCCAAGAGATCCATATCGGCCGCGAGGCACCGCCCGAAATCTGAGACCAACAGCACCTTGGGTGCCCTGTGAGTCGACAGACACCCTCACAAAACTGACAGTATATCTACCAGAACAATTACTTGTGGGTGGGTTGTTGTATTCTCAATGGCGGACTCAATCCAGATCCTCCACGTCGACGACGAGTCGCCGTTTCTGGACCTCACCGCGGAGTTCCTCTCCGAGGAGGACGACCGCTTCGAAATCACCACCGAGACGAGCCCGGCCAACGGGCTCGACCGACTCGATACCGAAGCCTTCGACTGTGTCGTCAGCGACTATCAGATGCCGTCGACGACCGGAATCGAGTTCCTCGAAGCGGTCCGTGAGTCACATCCCTCGCTGCCGTTTATCCTGTTTACCGGTGAGGGCTCCGAGACAGTCGCCAGCGATGCGATCACCGCTGGTGCGACGGATTACCTCCAGAAACGGACCGGCACCGAACAGTACCGACTGCTCGCAAACCGGGTTCTGAACGCTGTCGAGAGCTACCAGACGCAACGAGAGCTCGAACGGTACAAACTCCTCGTCGAGACGGTGGGCGATCCGATGTATATCCTCGATACGGACGGCTCGATTGTGCTGGCCAACGAGGCGTTAGCCGAGATGCTCGGCTGTGACCGCGAGACAGCGATCGGGATGCACGCGGGCGAGTTTTTAGTAGACGGTGCCTACCAGCATGGGAGCGACCGGCTAGCGGAGATCCGCGCCGATCCCGAAACCGACTGGTCGACCCACGAACTGAGCGTTGCCACGATGGACGGCCAAACGATCCCGACCGAAATCAATATGGCCCCCGTCATGGCTGCCGACGCCAGCTACGAGGCCAGCGTCGGCGTCGTCCGAGATATTTCTGCCCGCAAACAGCGGGAGCGGCGTCTCGAAGCCCTCCATACCACCACCCGGGAGCTAATCGACGCGACGACGTTCGAGACCGCCGTCGACGTCGCCATCCGGGCCGCCGAGGACGTGCTCGATATGGATGTTGCAGGGCTGTATGCGCCGGAGACCGCAGATTCCGACCGGCTCGTGGCCGTCGCGACGACAACCGGTACCGAGGAGGTGTTCGGCGAGATTCCGGTAATCGAGCGAGACGAAGGGTTGGTCTGGCGGGTCTACGACACCGGCGACCCGATTTTTGCCACCGACGTTCGGGAGTATACCAACGCCTACAACGCCGAGACACCGATCCGAAGCGAGCTCCTGCTCCCAGTCGGCGACCACGGTGTGTTCATCGCTGGCGCGACCACGACCGACGGCTTCGATACGACCGACCAAGAGTTGGCACACATTCTGGTGACGACGCTAACACGCGTCCTCGACGACCTCGGTCGAGAGATGACCGCGATCGACACTGACTGACCGCGAGAACCGGCGCTTACCACCGGCCGACGTTTGAGTAGGAGGTAACTACTCGGCGTTTCGGTACTGATTCAGCCGCCCTTTCAGCTGCTTTGCCGACTGGCCTGCGGCGGCAGCGAACGCTTCGCCCTGATTTTCGCCCGCATAAATGATGCCACGGGAGGAGTTGACGAGGCCGACGCCATCGGCGCGGAGCCCGTAGTCGACCGCTGCCTCGGCGTCGCCGCCCTGTGCACCGACGCCCGGCACGAGGAATGGCAACGAAGGAACCGCCTCACGGAGTTCTTCGAGTTCGTCCGGACCCGTCGCGCCGACGGCGAGGCCGACGTTGCCGTGTTCGTTCCACAGGTCGGCGAGTGCAGCTACCCGTTTATAAACTGGTTCGCCCGAGCTGAGTTCGAGATCTTGGAGGTCCTCTCGGCCGGGGTTGGACGTTCGACAGAGGACGAACACGCCCTTGTCGGCACGGTCCAAAAACGGCTGGAGGGAGTCACGCCCCATATAGGGGTTTACGGTAATCGCGTCGACTGCATCCAGAATCTCGGCGTACTGCCGGGTCGTGTTCCCGATGTCGGCGCGTTTCGCATCCAGCAAGACGGGCACGTCCTTGCCGTGGGCGTAGGCAATCGTCTCCCGCAACGAGCGCCAGCCGTCGGCCGACTCATAAAAGGCGGCGTTCGGCTTGTAGCAGGCGGCGTGTTCGTGGGTCGCGTCGATGATCCGACGGTTGAACGCCCACTGTGGGAGGTCTTTGTCCTGCAGGTGGTCGGGAATCCGGTCGGGGTCGGTGTCCAGCCCGACCGAGACGACACTGTCGACGGTGGCGATCCGGTCGGCAAGCCGGTCGAAAAACGCAGTAGCCATTAGCTACTGGCAGTCGTGGCACTCTTAAATCACCTTCTGTGTGGTCCCGGCCACCACGAAGGATCGTAGGCAGTGACTACCGGTCGACGACAGCTGTCGTTCGGCGGCTGCCACACGTTGTTCGGTGACTAACGAAATCGGTCTCTGCGAGACGTGCTGTATGCAGCGTTCCCGCAGCAACTCGGCGGGCCGCTTACAGCGTCTCCAGCCGACGTTGTGGCTGCTGGCGGTTGCCTGTTTCGGCGTTGGCGATCTGGTAACGACGGCGGTCGGGCTCCGTCTCAGTGGCGTCGTCGAGGCTGGTCCACTCGTCGGCCCGCTGATCGACCGCTACGGCGTGGCAAGCCTGTTCGTACTCAAACTCCTCACGATCGCGGTGAGTTACGGGGTCTGGCGAGTCCTGCCCACCACGAGCCGGGTCGGCATCCCACTCGGGTTGGCCGTCCTTGGGGTGGTAGTCACCGGCTGGAACACCGTGATCGTTTCGACAGCACTGGTGGGCTGACTACTCCAGTTCGCGGGGGATGACGGCCATTGGGCGGTTCGAATGGAGCAACACCTGTTCGGTAACACTCCCGATGGCGACCTTGCTCGTGGCGGTCGGCTTCCTGACCCCGATGACGATCTCGTCGGCGTCGACAGCCTCGGTAAACGACAGAATATCCTCGGCAGAGACGTTTCCCCGCACGAACTGGTGTGTTTCGACAGTGGTCGCAGCGCCAAGCCGCGAATAGATCGCGTTGAGCGCATCCTCGCCGTCCCGGAGTTCCTCGTCGCTTACCGATTCCTCGTCGAGATGTGAGTTGATTGCGTGGACGGTGTCTTCGTTGTCGACCCGGTCGAACAGATAGTCACAGAGTGCCGCGCTTGTGTGCACCGAGTTCGTTGCGGCCACGAATGTCGTCATGGCAATGTGAATGACGGCAGTATTGATAAACCCCTTCGACGGCCTCACCGGGGTCGACCGTCCGCCACGCTCGTTTGTTGGCGGCGCGAACTGCCGCCGGATAACCGGCGACTGCCGCCGAGGCCGACTGACACCACACGACCTCCTCGTCGCCGGTATCGAGGTCGACGCCGAGCGGTGGCCCTGCGATCGGTTCGACGAGTCCGCGGTCTTGTGTGGGGTCTGTGGGACCGAACTCAGGGTCCGGGCGTATCTCGACTGCGACCATCAGTGTCCGAGCTGAGGCCGCGTTCAATCCGGGCTCTCAGAACCACGCTGACCGGTATTTTGCAGTCGACTGAGCGCCGAGACTGCCACTGCGTGGTTGGCCGACTCTGTCGACCGGTGATATTTAGCCATCGCCGCCGGACAGATCACATATGACGGACGATCCGCTGGCGTGGCAGACGATGGCATCCGAAATCGACTACAGCTGTCCGGGCTTCGAGATCCGGCGCGACGCAGTCAAACTTCCCGACGGCACAGTCACCGACTACCACTACGTCGACGAGTCTCCGGCCGTCGTTATTCTCCCCCTAACGCCGGGCGGCGACGTGGTCGTCATCGATGAGTGGCGGCAGGCCGTCGACAGCGTCAACCGTGGTCTGCCAGCCGGATCGGTTGAGGGTGACGAGGACCTCTTCGAGGCCGCCCGCAGGGAACTCCGCGAGGAGACCGGCTACGAGGCGGGCAGTCTCGAACACCTGCTGACGACCGAACCCTCGAACGGGGTGGCCAACTCCGTCCATCATCACTTCGTCGCCCACGACTGCGAACCGACTGCCAAGCAGGACCTCGACGACAACGAGTCGATTCGCGTCGGCGTCACCGACTACGACGAGTATCTCGCGGCGGTCGTCGACGACGAACTGGACGACGGCCGGGCGGCACTGACAGTTACACACTATGAACTAACGAGCCGGTGATCTGTCAGTCGCAAATTTCCTCGACAGTCGCCCCCTGAATAACGCCGTCGACCTGATCCTCGGTTTTTACTTAGACCGTGCCGACATTAGTCACATCGCCACCAACCGTTGCTCGGGGTGGCAAATGCAACGTCGACCCATCGTTCACGCTGCCGCTGATTCCACCACCGTTCTGTAAGATGACGTTCTCGTCGACCTCGCTTTCGAAGGCCACAGTCGGTGGGGCGGCGTCTACCTGTGGCCCGATACCGAGCGCCACGACCACGATCGGCGACGAAACGATGACGACGAGTGTAGCTGTTAACACGGTTCCGATGACTGGAGTCACTGCTCGTGTGGAGGGCACGTGTTTCAATCACTAATTCTGTAACTTCTCTGTAACTAATAGGTGATCCATATTTCAGTGTCTGTTTTAGCTTTTTATCAAGTGTAGATGGGAGGTCACATTTTCGAGACCTGTCGACCGGCGCCGAACGCAATCCTTACCGACTCGCCACCGATAGCTGTGCCATATGCGCGACCACTTCGAGATCCGGGACGCCGACGGGGCCGGACGGATCGGCAGGCTGGAGGTTCCACGGGCGGGTCGAACCATCGAAACCCCGGCCCTTCTGCCGGTGATCAATCCGAACACTCTGACTATCGAGCCCGCCGAACTCGAATCCGAGTTCGATGTCGACATCCTGATTACGAACTCCTACATCATCCGCCAGACCGACCGACTCCGCCAGCAGGCCCTCGACGACGGGCTCCACGAACTCCTGGATTTCGACGGGGCGATCATGACCGACTCGGGGTCGTTTCAGCTCGCCGAGTACGGCGACATCGACGTGTCGACCGAGGAGATCCTCCAGTTCCAGTACGAGATCGGCTCCGACATCGGAACGCCGGTCGACATCCCGACCCCACCCGACGTGAGCCGCCAGCAGGCCGAGTCTGATCTCGAAATCACTGCCGAGGCACTGGCCGACGCTGAAGCTCTCGACTGCGGCGAGATGCTGATCAACGCCCCGGTGCAGGGCTCTACCTACTCCGATCTCCGCGAGCAGGCTGGTCGACAGGCCGCCGAAACGGACCTCGACGTGTTTCCGATCGGCGCGGTCGTGCCGATGATGAACAACTACCGCTACGATGACCTCGTCGAGGCTGTCGCCGCATCCAAACGCGGGCTGAGTGCCGACTGTCCGGTCCACCTGTTCGGCGCGGGCCACCCGATGATGCTCGCCCTCGCGGTCGCGCTGGGCTGTGACCTGTTTGACTCCGCCGCGTATGCACTCTACGCACGCGCGGGCCGCTATCTCACCGTCTCCGGGACCGAACAGCTGGCGGATCTCGACTACTTCCCGTGTTCCTGTCCGGTCTGTGCGGACCACACGCCCGCGGAGATCCGAGCGGTCGACGATGACGACCGCCGCGAGCGGCTGCTCGCCGAGCACAACCTCCACGCCACCTTCGAGGAGCTCCGGCGGATCAAACAGGCGATCCGGAGCGGCAACCTCCTCGAACTCGTCGACCGTCGGGCCCGTGGCCACCCCGCGATGTACGACGGCTACCGCGCCCTGCTGGATCACGCCGATCAACTCGAACGCAACGATCCCGTCTCGAAGGGTACCTTCTTTTATACCTCGCCGGAGGGCGCCCGCCGCCCCGAGGTCCTGCGGCACCACGAGCGGCTCGACCGCCTGTCGACGCCCGATACGCTCCTGTTGACCGAGGCTGGCGCACCCGATTCCGACGAGTACGACGCCGCATGGCGGGTCGTCGCCCCGTTCGGACCGTTTCCACGAGAACTCTCCGATAGCTATCCGTTCACGGCGGCGGTCCCTGACCGACCTGACCGGGGCGGTCAGCTCGCGGCAGCCGACGGTGTCCGGACGCTCGTCGAAGCCAACCCGGAGACCGAGTTCACCCTCGCCATCGAGGAGTGGCACGCCGACGCCGTCGACCGGATTCCCGACCGAGTGACCGTCGAGTCGCTCGTGGACCTGCGTGAGAGTCACGAGAACTGACCGTTAATCGGCGACTGCGGGCTCGTCGTCGACCTGCCCTCCCCAGAGACCCGCGTAGATTCCCTCCGCAGCCACGAGATCCTCGTGGGTCCCCTGCTCAACAACGCGGCCGTTATCCATGACGACGATCCGGTCGGCATCACGGATCGTCGACAGCCGGTGGGCAATCACGAGGGCGGTCCGGTCGGCGATCAGCCGCGAGAGGCTCTGTTGAATCCGGTCTTCGGTCTCGGTGTCGACGTCACTGGTGGCCTCATCGAGAATGATGATCGCAGGATCGTTGAGGATCGCCCGCGCGATGGCGAGCCGCTGGCGCTGGCCGCCCGAGAGTTTGACGCCGCGTTCGCCGATCTCGGTTCTGTACCCCTCGGGGAGGTCATTGACGAACCGAGCGGCCTCTGCGGCGTCGGCAGCCTCGACGACTGCCTCGGGCACTGTGTCGCCCTCGCGGAGCCTGTCGAGCACCTCCCGGTCGCCGTAGGCGATGTTCTCGGCGACCGTCCCCGAGAACAGATACGGCGACTGGCCGACGATGGCAACCCCGCGCCGCAGGCTCTGGCGAGCGTACTCGCGAACGTCGACATCGTCGACGCGAACCGACCCCGAATTCACGTCGTAAAACCGCGGGACGAGTCGGGTAAGCGTCGACTTCCCTGCGCCGGTTTCGCCAGCGAAGCCAACCGTTTCTCCGGCCTCGATACCGAGCGAGACGCCGTCGATCACCGGCTCGCGGTCGCCATAGGAGAAGGTCACGTCGTCGAACTTGATCTCGCCGTGGATCGAGTCGGGGGTGTAGGGGTCGGCAGGATCGTCGATGGCAGGGGTCCGGCCGAGCAGGCCAAAGACGCGTTCGGCGCTGGATTTGGCCTGCTGGTAGCGGTTGGCCGACCGGCCGATCCGCCGCATCGGTGAGTAGAGCCGCCGAAGGTAGAGGAAAAACAGCGCGAAGGAGCCAGTCGACAGCGCCCCGGCGTCGCCGAGCAGGATGATATCCCGACCGCCGACATAGAGGATGGCGACGAAGGCGACCCCGGTCATCAGTCGCAGGCCGGCGAAAAAGCCCCGCCGGAGGCGGAGCGCCCGGACCTGCTCGTCGTGGTACCGTTCGCTCTGGGCTGCAACGCGGTCGTATTCGAACCCGTAGCGGTCGAAGGATTTGATGACGTCGACGCCAGCGATGTTGTTTTCGAGTCTCGAATTGAGCCGCGAGACGGTCTCTCGAATCGATTTGTACCGGGGTTCGATCCACGTGAGGAACTTCGCGCTGGCCACCCCGATGATCGGGACCGGGAACAGCGCGATGGCAGCGAGCTTCGGCGAGTAGCTCCAGAGGATGATCGTGATGCCCGAGACGGTCGCGACCACACGAATCAGCTGACGGAACTCCGTGTTGAGAAACCGTTCGAGCCGGTTGATGTCGCTGTTGAGGATCGACAACATGCCGCCGGTCTGGTGGTCGACGAAGAATTCCATCGAGAGCCGCTGGAGGTGGTCGTAGGCGCTGTTTCGGAGGTCGCGTTGGACCTTCTGGGCTGTCGACTGCAGCAGATACCGCGATGTGAACCGCGTGATCGACCGGATGAGGTAGGCGACCGCCGCGATGACGACCAGCCGCTGGAGGAACGCCAATCGGGCGGCCTCGCCGACGATTTCGCCGGTCGGCAACAGCCCCACGTCGGTCAGCAGTCCCGGATCGGCCTCGTTGAGGATCACTCTGTCAATCGCCGCCGCGACGATCAACGCGGGCATCAGCCGGGCGAACCGCGTGACGACGGCGGTGCTAACGCCGGCCAGCAGCCGCGGCCAGTAGCGGAACGCGTACCGCAGGAGACTCACCATCGGGTGGCCGTCGACGTTTTTACGGATGTCCTCGAACCCGCCGTGTTCCTCGGCCATACGTCGGATAGTGTCCATTCCGGTGTAACACTGACGTTCCACCAGTAGCCAGTGACTACCGTGTTTAAACCGATCGGAGCGGTCGACCGCCCCGAGTAGCCGTCGGCTACCGAGAGTCGTCCGTGACCGAGCCAGCCATTCGCTCGCTGAAATCCCACGTGTAGACCCGCCTCGGTTCGATCCGAATCCGGACTTCCTCGCGGTCGGGCGAGAGCAGTTGCTCGGCGAGCGGCGAGTCGGTCCCGCCGAGATAGCGTTCGAGCAGGGCTTTCAGGAGCTCTTTATCAGGGTCCGGGTCGACACTCGCCGTCCCGTTTCCCCTGACGCCTTTGTATGGCGGTTCGTTGGTCGAGATCTCGAAGGCCACCTGATCGTTGTGGGTGAGATAGCTAATGACGTCGGCACTGGCACTGGTGGCACACCACAGCGCCTCCTCGCGGTAGCGGTACCACAGCGATAGCATCCACAGGTCGCCGCGCGGCCGTCGACAGGAAAGCCGGATCGGAATCGTTTGGCTTTCGAGAAACGCATCGGTTCGATCGCGGTCCCACGCACCAGTCGGCTCCATACGCCGATTTCGGTGGGCGGATCGAAAAACACCGGGGTTGCCGAGAGCCGATCGATAGAAAGCAAGATAGTTCACCCTCGCCTGCCCAGAGTGGGTATGACTGACTATTTCGAGGTTCTCGACCGGGACGGCGCGGCCCGGCTCGGCGAACTGCGGCTTTCGACGCCGGTCCGGACGCCGGCACTGCTCGACGACGTGCTGGTCGACAGCGGGAGCCAGTGGACCGCCGACCAGCCCACCCCTGAGGGCGACGATGACCAGCTGACGATCCTGCCGCACCGCTCGCTGCCCGCCGGGACGCGCGAGGAGGTCCGCGAAGCGTTTGCGACCGAGGCCATCGATGTCGACTTCCCGGCTGCAGCGGTCGTCTCCTCCGAATCGCCCCACGAACTCGGTGTCGACGCCTACATTCTGAGCGACGCTTCCGGCTTTGTGGGCCACGGCGAAGGCCTGACAAACGCGATCATCAACGCAAAAGACACACTCCCGGCCGACACCGCGGTCGTCCTCTCGGGGGTCGCCACGCCGCTCAACGTTGCGACACTGGTCTATGCGGGCGTCGACGCTTTCGACGCCAAACTGGCGAAAATCAAAGGCAGTCAGGGAATGTATCTCACGAGCGACGGCGAGGCGTTCCTCGAAGACCTCGACGAACTGCCGTGTGCCTGTCCAGCCTGCCAACAACCGCGCGAGGAGTTCAGCCAGGCCGACTGCATCGAGCACAACGTCGCTGCCCTGAGCGCCGAACTTCGGCGAGTCAGAGAACGGATTCGGGGCGGTCGACTCCGCGACTACATCGAGGGGCAAGCCCGCCACGACAACTGGCTTACTGCCGCCTTCCGGGAGTTCGACAGCCAGTACAGCTATCTCGAAGCCCGAACCACTGTCGTTCGAAACAACGAACTCGCCGCAGCCACCAGCGATTCACTCCGCCGGGTGGAGATCCAGCGCTTTGCCGACCGCGTGACCAGCCGCTACCGCAACCGCTTTTCCAATCCGCTGGTACTTGTCCCCTGTTCGGCCCGCAAACCCTACAGCGACTCCCAGAGCCACGGCCAGTTCCACGACGTGATCGCCTACCGGGGCCACACCGTCTCGATGACCTCGCCCATCGGCGTCGTCCCGCAGGAACTCGAACTAACCTACCCGGCCCAGCATTACGATTCGGTCGTGACGGGCCGGTGGTCGGAAGACGAAAAGGAGTTCGTCGCCGCCGTCTTGCGGCGCTATCTCGACCGCAACAACTACTCGCGGGTGATCGCCCACGTTCCCGACCACGGCTACCGCGATATCGTCGAGCGCGTCGACGCCGACTCGTCGCTGGAGTTCGAGTACACGGTCGACGGTCACCCCACCGACACCGACTCGCTGGGGAATCTCGCGGCCGCCTTGGAGGGCGAACTCAAATTCGGCAAACGCGAACGGCAGCACAACACAGTCAAAGCCATCGCCGACTACCAGTTCGGTCCCGACGCCGGTGACGACCTGTTCGGCGACATCGAAATCCGGACAACCGGGCGATATCCCAAACTTCAGGTCCGGGACAGCGACGGCGAGCAGTTGGCGACGATGGTGCCACAGTATGGGATGTTAGCGATGACCCTGAAGGGAGCCGACCGCTGGGTCGACAGCGACGCCCCCACGAAGGTCGTCGAAATCGATGGCTTCGTCCCCCACGGCAGCGTGCTCGCGCCGGGTGTGGTTGAGGCCAGCGAGTCGATCCGGCCGGGCGACGAGGTCGTGATTCGGGGGCCGAAAGCCTTCGGCATCGGTCGCGCCGAGATGAGCGGGCCGGAGATGGTTGAGTCGACCCGCGGCATCGCCAGCGCAGTCCGCCACGTCAGAGAACTGTAGCTCCACGATCGGTGTCGACATCTCAGCGAACGATACGTCCGACCGCCCTTGACACGCCGACTGAGACAGGTTGTTTCGGACGTACTATTTGAATAAACGGCCATTATTTAAATACGGTTGCCGAATCGGACGGGGAGTGTGTCGACCGGACAGGGCTTTATATTTTCAGTCCCAACGGAAACCATAGACGACCGCTGCCGAGAGAACCCACATGAGAGGAGCCACCGATGACGACAACTGAGACCGCGATCGCCGAGAGCGACGACCATCCGATTTTGGTTTTCGACGGGGTCTGCAACCTCTGTAACGGGTCGATCCAGTACATCATCCCGCGTGATCCGGATGGGACCCTCCGGTTCGCGCCGCTGCAGTCAGATCTCGGCGAGACGGTCCGTGAGTCCGCGGGACTCTCGACCGACGACCTCGAAACCGTCGTGCTGGTCGACGATGGGATGGCCTACACCAAATCCGACGCGGCGATCCGGGTCGGCGAACACCTCGGCGGCCCCTACCGACTGCTGTCGCTAGGTCGGCTGCTCCCCCGCAGTCTTCGGGACCGAATCTACGACTTCGTCGCCGACCACCGCTACGACTGGTTCGGCAAGAAGGACCAGTGTCTGATCCCCGACGAGGACGTTAGCGACCGGTTTATCCAGTAGTCGACGCCTAACGCCCCTGCTATTGGGTAGTCGACTCCTAACTTTCCTGTTAGTATGTTTATAAATAAAACAGAACGTTCAGTAGCGTCGGCATCGAACGGGTGGTCATGTCTCGGTCGATCCGGGTGCTCTACGTCGACGACGACCCCCAGTCGCTGGACGTGATCACCAACCGGTGTGAGGCGGTCTCGGAGCTCCGGTTCGAAACCGAATCGCGGCCACGGCAGGTCGCCGACCAGCTCCACGACGACCTCGACTGTCTGATTACCGACTACCGAATGCCGACGATGGACGGGATGGAGCTGCTGGCCGAGGTCTCACAGCAGCGCCCCGAGCTGCCGATTCTGTTATTGACGGGTCACGGCGGCGGCGAGATCGCCAGCGAGGCACTGCGGAAGGGTGCCACCGAATATATGGAAAAATCGACGGCGATCGAACAGCCGGATCTGCTGGCCAACCGCGTGCGGAACGCCGTCGAGCAGATGCGCCGGGAGAAGACCAACGAGGCGCTGGCGACCGACGCCAACCGGTTTATCCGGGCGACCTCGCCGACGGCGGTCTACGAGGCGGCGATCGATCTCACCTGCGAGACGCTCGGCTTCGAGGACGCCGCAGTCATCGAATCACGGTCCGACGGGCGCTCGGTCGTCGCCCACAGCGGCCTCGTCGGGAGCCTCCGAACCGAGCTGCCGAGCGCCGAACCGATGTCGACGGCCCTCGAAACCGACGAGCCGGTCGTCGTCGAGCCGGGGACCGTCCCGGAGCTCGATACGGTGAGCTGTTGGATCTCGCTGGGGACCCACGGCGTGTTGGTCGGCCGAACCGCCAGAACCGATGCGATGGTCGACTACCTGCGGGACGGCATCCTGATCGTGGCGACCAACACCGAAAGCGCGTTGACCCGGCTCGAACAGGCCGCTTTGCTCGACGAGCGGAAACGCGAACTCGAACGCCAGCGCACCGAGCTGGCCTCGCTCAGACAGACCAACGAGGTGATCCGCTCGGTCAACCGGGCGATCACGAGCGTCAGCTCCCAGCGGGAGATCGAGCGACTGGTCTGCGAGCGGCTCGTCGGCGAGGATCGGTACGCCTACACGTGGATCGGCGAGTACGATCTCGAAACCGACCGGCTCACCCCCCGAGCGAAAGCCGGACTCGGGGCCAACGTCACGGTCGACGCGCCGATCTCGCTGGGCGACCGCTACAGCGCCGAGACGCTCGAAACCGTCATCGACCGCCGACAGGTCGCCGTCGAAACGCCCGACACGGCCAACTCGGAGACAAGCCTCAGATACGTCACTAACCCCGAGGCGGACGCCGACACCGGGACGGCGGTGCTCGTCCCGATCACACACAACGAGATCCTCTACGACGTGCTGATCGTCTATGCGGCCGACAGCACCGCCGTCGGCCACCGCGAACAGGACGTATTGGCCGAACTCGGCGAGACCATCGGCTACGCACTTCGGACGGCCGAACAGCGCCGGGCGCTCGTCGGCGATGCCGACACCGAGGTCGTCTTCGAGATCGACTGCCAGCGGGATCACCTCATCAGGCTCTCGACGGCCGTCGACTGCACCCTGAGTATCGAGAGCTTGAGCACGCGCTCCGACGGGCGGCTCCGACAGTTCGTCTTCGTCGAGGGCGCCGAGCCAGCCAGCTTCATCGACCACGCCGAGCGAATGGGGATCGACCAGCCGACAGTGCTGGTCGAACGCGACGACTGTTTCGTTGCCACGCTGACGACCGACGGGAGCCCGGTGATCGACTGCATCGCCGATCAGGGCGTCTCGCTCATGGAGTTCCGTGCCGCCGAGGGTCGGGGGACGGTCTCGATGACCGTGCCGGATTCGACCGACGTCCGGACGCTGGCCGAACTGTTCGCGTCGACCTTCGAGTCGGCGGAACTGCGAGCCAAACGCCAACTGGAGTCGACGGCCGACACCCGACAGGGGTTCCGTCAACAGCTCGAAGAGACGCTCACCGACCGCCAACACGAGACGCTGCAGGCGGCCTACCACGCGGGGTTCTTTGCGTGGCCACGCGACAACACCGGTGAAACGATCGCCGACCGGCTCGGCATCGCCGGGCCGACGTTCCTCCAGCATCTCCGGGCCGGGGAACGAAAGCTGCTCGAAGCACTGTTCGAACAGGAACAACCCGTCTACTCGTGATCGTGCCCACCGTCCGAGCAACCGTACTCGCCAACCGGTCTGAAATCCGTTGAAAGCGAGTCCTCAACGCAAAGTCCTACTCACATAGGTATATTGAATCCGGTTATCCTATGATGGTAGGTATAAGGGTTATTTATACACCAGTACTTTACGGATATGTGTCACAGCCGGCGATTGGCAGCCGACAGGGGCAATCCCGCTGTCAGGGCTGCCATCGCCGGGCGGTCGACACAGCTAGTCCCACACTACTGCGGTGACAGTTCCCCACAACTGTCACTGCCCCACCACGTGACGGTCCCCCACGACCGTCACTATCCCACCATGGTGACAGCCCCACCACGACTGTCACTATCCCACCACGGTGGCGGTCTCCCACGACCGCCACTATTCGTCTGTGGTGACAGCCCCACCACGACTGTCGCCACACTCCCACGCTGTCGCTACGAACGGCCCTCCACTCATACGCGGCTTATACATGGTTTATACGTTCGATCCGGTCAGTCGTTGATTCCGATCAGTTCCTGCCCGTGAGCCAGCCGTCGACCGATAACGCGACGGCCGATGGTCGAGATCGGAGCGCCGTCTCCGACCTGCTCGGCGGTGCGATGCGGTTTTACCGCTCTGGGGAGTAGCACCGCCAATGAGCAAGCCGAGCCCCGAAGTCTACGAAGACGGGCGCGGGATGGACGCACACAATGCGGTCATGCGCGAGATCCGCGGCCTCAAGGAGAAACAGTACGACCCACACGAGCCGACTCGGGTGTGGGTCGACGAGGACAACACCCCCGGCGGCGTCTACGAGTCGCTGACGATCATCCTCAACACCGGCGGCTGTCGCTGGGCTCGCGCGGGCGGCTGTACGATGTGTGGCTACGTCGCCGAGAGCGTCGAGGGCGGCACCGTCGAACACGAGGCGCTGATGGACCAGATTCAAGCCTGTCTCGACCACGAGGAAGCGAATACCGACGAGCCTGCCGATCTCATCAAGATCTACACCTCGGGATCGTTCCTCGACGAGCGTGAAGTTCCGGCCGAGACCCGGCGGGCCATCGCCGAGACCTTCGGCGACCGCGAGCGGATCGTCCTCGAATCCTTGCCGGATTTCGTCGACCACGCAAAGCTCACGGATTTCACCGATCACGGACTCGATGTCGACATCGCAGTCGGCCTCGAAACGGCGACCGACCGGATTCGCCACGATTGCGTGAACAAGTATTTCGATTTCACTGATTTCGAAGACGCCTGCGCGACCGCCAACGAAGCTGGTGCGGGCGTCAAAGCCTACCTGCTGATGAAGCCGCCGTTCCTCTCCGAACGGGAGGCCCGCGACGACATGGTCGACTCGATCCGCCGCTGTGCCGATGTTGAGGGCTGTCACACGGTGTCGATGAACCCCTGTAACGTCCAGCAGTACACGATGGTCAACGAACTGTTTCGGGAGGGTGGCTACCGCCCGCCGTGGCTCTGGTCGGTCGCCGACGTACTGGAGCAGACGGCGGATGTCGACGCCATCGTCGTCTCGGACCCAGTAGGCCACGGCTCGGACCGCGGAGCCCACAACTGTGGGGAGTGCGACGACAGAGTCCAGAAGGCGATCAAGGACTTCGATCTGCGGCAGGACGAGACCGTCTTCGGCCAAGTGGAGTGCGAATGCGAGCGAACGTGGGAGCTCGTCATCGAAGAAGAGACGAGCTACGCGATGCCGTTAGCACGCTAACAGCTGCCCGTTGTCGACGCCACCGTCTCAGTCGTCACCCGGTTTGTACGCGCCGGATCGGTGTTCGATGGGATAGATGTCGAGGATCTTTTCGTTGTGACTGCAACGCACGCCGAGACGGAACTGACCGATTCGGAGTTTCGAATGGGGGACGCCGGTCAACGGCTCGACGTAGTCGTCGGGGTTGCGCCACTGGTCGTCGACGATCTCGTCTAGCTTGTCGGTGATCCGCATCCGGGCATGGCCATCGAGATCGTCGTAGGCTCGCTTCGCAGGTGCTCGAAACTGCCACGTCCAGCCGTCCTCGTCACTCATCTGCGCGTATCTCGTCGCGGCCAAACACCTCGCTGTCGTCGGTTCGACGGGCGTACTCGACGGCGGCGATCTCCTTCCAGCTTTCGCGTGTCAGCCCCGGATGTTTGACCGCATCGCGGAGCGCATCGCGGATGAACTCGCTGCGGCTGTTGTAGCCCTCGTCCTGCCACGTTGCATCGATGTCGTGCAGAAACGACTCGGTCAGCCGGATGTTGACGTTCGTTTTTTCGGGCTCGCCGTTCTCGGATGTATCCGTACTCGACATACGTATGTGTTACACTTGTTCAAAGAAAACTGTTGTGCCGCCCGATTGGGATCGGGAGAGTCGACTGTGAGCGAACGTGGGAGCTCGTCATCGCCGAAGAAACCAGCTACGCGATGCCGCTGGCGCGGTAGCGGTTCGACGCTGGCAAACGCTTTTATTCGCTGGCCGGAACGTCGGTGTATGAAGTATATCCGGTTCCGTGATCCGGCAGGCTCGGTTCGGCGCGGCAGGCTCGAAGACGGTACTGTTCAGTTCGGCGACGACAGCTACGAACTGGATACCGTCGACGTCCTCCCGCCCTGCGAGCCCTCGAAAATCGTCTGTGTCGGGCTCAACTACGCCGATCACGCCGCCGAGCGCGACAGCGAGCTGCCGGAGCGGCCGCTGCTGTTTTTCAAGACCCCGAACACGGTCGCCGCACACGGGAGCACAGTGACGCTCCCCAAGGGCAAAGAACGCGTCGACTGGGAGGCCGAACTCGCGGTCGTCATCGGCGAGCAGTGCCGGAACGTCGCGGTCGACGAGGTGACGGACGTGGTCGAAGGCTACACCTGCCTGAACGATATCTCGAACCGCGATGATCAGGACGTCGAACAGAACTGGGTCCGCGGCAAGGCCTTCGACAACGCCGCCCCGATGGGCCCCATCGTGGCAACGCCCGACGAGGTGCCCGAGGATGCCAGTATCGAACTCCGGGTCGACGGCGAGACCAAGCAGTCGTCGTCGATCGACCAGTTCATCTTCTCGGTCCCGGAGCTGATCGCCGAGATCACGACCCATCTCACCCTCGAAGCCGGAGACGTGATTTCGACCGGGACGCCCGCGGGGGTCGGGCCACTATCGGACGGCGACCACGTCGAAGTCGAGATCGAGGGGATCGGGACGCTCGAACACGACGTTCGGGGAGCCGATCAGTGACCAGCGACTGATAGTCGGTGACGACGCGGCGTTAGTCGACGGCTACCGGACCAGTAGCCGACGACTACCGGGCCAGTAGTCGGCGGCTATCCGGCCAATAGTCGGCGGCTAACTGACGGTAGTCGACGGTCGGTCGGTCGAGAGGTGGACAGTAACCCTGTGTCTCTCGGCAGCGACCGGTCGACGCATGTTTCGGTTCCTGCAGAACTCGCTGTGGCAGTTGATACCCGAAGCACTCCGACCGGGGACGCCATGGATCATCGCGGCGGTGATCCTCGTCGCGAGTTGGTATGGCAGCAAGATCCTGGCACGGGCGATCCGACCGGGAGTCATCGCTCACCTCCAGCGTGTCAGCGTCGCCGAGACGATCCTCGGCGTGTTTCGGGCGATCGTCATGGTGTTCGCGCTGTTTACTGTTGCCAACGTCTTCGGCTACGAGCCCGAGAACATCCTGCTGTCGGTCACCGTGCTGACCGCGGCGATCGCCTACATCATGGCCCCGCTGATCGGCAGTCTGATCAACGGCCTGTTCGTGCTGATCAATCGCCCCTACGAGGTCGGCGACATGATCGAACTCGTCGACACCGACCAGTTGGGGTACGTCAGGGAGATCACCCTCCGATACACCAAGATCCAGACGCTCGACAATACAACGCTGGTGATTCCCAACGACAGCATCCACCAGCGGGACGTGATCAACTACAGCGAGGACGACGAACGCTCGTGGCTCTCGGCCGGGGTGACAGTCACCTACGAGAGCGATCTCGATGCGGCCTGCGACCACCTCGAAGCTGCGGGTCGGAGCGTCGACGAACTGGTCGACGGCGGCCCTGCGATGCGCATGGGCGGTCAGAAGTACCCCGCCGCTCCCACCGCGTTCGTCACTGCCTTTGGCGACCACGGAGCAACTATCGAACTCCGGTTTTGGGTCGTCGAGCCCTACCATCCAGTGCGGGTGCGGTCGAAGGTGTACCGACGCATCGATGCCGAACTCGCAGAAACGGATATCTCGCTGGCCTACCCGCGAATCCATCACGTCTTCGACGAGACGAGCGGGCAGGCGTCGGTCTCGGTCGACGGCCACCAACGACCGTGGGCCGACTCCGCCGGTCGGTCAGAGCGTCGACGGCGGTGAGGAGTCGAGGAATCCACTGGCCAATCGGAGCCGCCGTACGGGGCGCAGCGACGTGTAATTAGTCTTAAGGGCTGGCGTCTGCTTCTCACGACCATGCAACCACGGGATCTCTCCGCGACCAGCCCGTACGTGCCGGGCCGGGGGATCGAGGAGGTCGCCCGC
>Ga0207753_1000020_pt1 | contig 68778 bp, 57 predicted proteins | sample PonA233FremontCA_2_FD_187273 | JGI IMG/M metagenome (GOLD analysis project Ga0207753, IMG submission 187273) | Salt pond sediment microbial community from Fremont, CA, USA - Pond A23 Sediment 3 (SPAdes) | ecosystem: Environmental > Aquatic > Non-marine Saline and Alkaline > Saline | place: USA... | reverse complement strand
GGCGCGAGCCGGTGAGGCGGTTGAAAAGGGTGGACTTGCCGACGTTCGGCCGTCCGACAATGGCAACGAGCACGGGGAACAGGTGGTGGGTAAGAGGTAGGGGGTGACGGGAGCGGGCTTACGACTGGAGGGAGCGCATGAGGGAGAGGAGCATTTTGCTTTCCGTAGTGGTCTTCTGGAGGAGTTCGTTTCGCGTTTCTTCTGTCATGTACGACAGGCGCTCCGCGATAATGATTTGCGTCTCCACCTCCAGCAACGAGCTCCGGGCCTGCTCAAGGTAATACACGTATTCATCGCGCGAACTGTATCCCCAGCCCTCGGCAATATTCGATGGAATTGCCACCGCGGCCCGACGCAGTTGCGGGGTCAGTTCGTACTGCTCCTGATCAGGGAATTCGTCGGTGACCACATACACCCCCTCCACGAGCACAATCCCCCGCTGCCACACCTCCAGATCCCGATAGCTTTCAACAGAGCCGCGCCCCGACGTGAATGGCTCGCTGCATTGAAACAAGCAGCCGATCCCCTCTTCTCTCTTACCTCCTACCCCTTCCCCCAAGAAGTTAACGTCGTTCCTTCCAGTCCAGATACAGCGCCCGGGCGCACATGAAGGCCGACTCGGCGGTTTGCGTGGTAAACCAGTAGTTTACCCCCGCACCCACGGCGGCCCCGGCCAGCGGCACGGTCTGCCCCAGCTTGCGCTCCAGGAGCGTCTTTGCAATCTCGCGCGGGACGTGGCGGTTCTGGTCGCGGAAGGTGCCGGACACGCGCCCCGCGTAGTCGAGGTCGTCGGCAAACGCCGCCGCGGCCACGCTCACCTCGCGTAGCGCCTCGTTGCGCGCCTCGCGCCCGCCGGATGCCGCCACGTTGAAGATCGACAGCACGAGCGGCCGAAACATGGGCCCCTCCAGCGAAAAGCCGTAGCTGGCCGCGATCTGCTGAATGAGGCGCAGGTTGATAGTGAAGAGAAGCGGAATATCGGCGGCGACAAAGGCCGTGCCGGCGAGCCCGGTGCCGCCCCCGCCCAGCGCCGCGAGAATGGTATTCTGCCGGAAGCGGCTGCGGGCCAGATCGTCGAGGTCGGCAATGGGGCGGTTGCGGAGGTCCCGTACCGAGTCGGCCGGGATTCCTCGATCCTCGGCCGCCGCAAGAATGTCGTCCGCCTCGTGGGTCCACTCCGAGGCGTCGCTCAAGGTGGACAGAAACTGCTCGATGCGCTCCGTCACCTGGTCCATCCGGTCGGGCGAGACGACCTGTTCCACGGCCCAGTCCACCGGCCGCATCGCCCAGTCCATGGCCTGGGAGGCCACGGAGGCGTCGGCGTGCTGCCAGTCTTCGATCTCACGGCGAACGGCTTTTTCCTCGTCGGTCAGTCGCATAGGGCGGGGAAGGCGCGGGGAAAAGAATCGGCCGCGTGTATAACGCAGATCTCAGGGGAAAGATGCAGAGAACCGCCTCGGCGTGGCGCTCTACGGGGGACGTGAGGGGCGACGCAATTGTTACGTGCAGAGAGAAGCTTGTGCGTCCGGAGCTACCCGGTGAATCGCCCGCCAAGATTCTCATTCGCCGTGTTGAGATAACGATAGTGCAAAACGTCGCCTTTGAACACTCGGTCGAGTTTCCCGAACATGGGCTTCATGCTTCGGTTGATATCCCAGGAGCCCCATCAACTCGCCCCGGTCCGCCATGGCCAGCGCCCGCGCCCACATCAATCCGGACATGCTCGTCTGGGCCCGGAAGCGCGTCAACGCGACGCCGGAGCAAATCGCCCGGCGCGTGGGGACTAGTCTAGACGTGGTGCAGCAGTGGGAGGCGGGAGAGAGGCGTCCCACGATCAAGCAACTCCGCACCGTGGCGAAGTACCTGGAGCGGCCAGTGTCGCACTTCTATCTGGATGAGCCGCCTGAGGAGCTGACTCCCCGGATTGAGATGCGGCGTGTGTTCGACGGAGATCCCGTCAGCGACAGTTTCGACTTTGCTCGGGAAGTGCAGCGTCTTGTTCGACGCCGTCAGATTGCTCTCGACCTGTTCGAGCGTCTTGGTGAAGAGCCGCCGAGCCTTCCCGAGCCGAGAGATGAGGAGGAAGATCCTGAAGAAGTGGGAAACTTCCTCCGGTTCACCTTGCTCGGAATCGATATTGACGAGCAGATCGGATGGCGAGGACGCTATGCAGCACTTCGAGCTTGGCGTGAGGCGCTGGAGCAGACCGGAATCCTGTCGTTTCAGCTGAGCGGCATTGACATCGCAGAAGCGCGGGGATGCGCCATTGCTCACCGTCCGCTTCCCGTTGTCGCCTTCAATTCGTCTGACAGCGTGCGAGGACGGATCTTTACGCTCTTCCACGAGGTCGCTCACGTCCTGCTTGGAGCAAGCACACTCCATTCTCGATCGCCCTTCGAAAGTGACGACGAGACCGAGCAGTGGTGCAACCGTGTTGCAGCGGCTGCGCTCATCCCGAAGGACGATCTGCTCAGTCACTATCAGGTACGGACACAAGGGAAGAACGCAATGTGGACCGAGACCGAGGTTGAGACCCTTGCGGGTCGGTATGGGGTCAGCCCTGCAGCCCTGATTCGGCGCCTCGACACGTTCGACCGGATTGCTGATACCCCGTTTCATGCGCTCCGCGAGGAGTTTGATGGGCGTCGTCGAAGCGATGATCTTGCTGAGAAAGGGGGTGGGGATGGCGGCGGAAACTTCTACAACACCGCCCTCACCCAACTTGGCTCGCTTCTTCCGCGACTGGCCTTCCAAGGGTTCTACGCGGATGCGATTGGGACAAGCGAACTGTCCGACATCATGGGCACGAAGGTGAAGAACCTCGGCACCTTCGAGCAGAAAGTCATGGGTACACGAACGGCCTTCGTTGAAGAATGACCTACTGCATCGACACGAACGCCCTGATTCATTCCTGGCAGTTCTGGTATGCTCCGAATACCCACCCGACGCTTTGGGATGCAGTGGAGAACCTTGGCCAGTCAGGACGACTTAAGATGCCGGAGCAGGTGCTCGACGAGCTCAGCGAGAAAGAGGATGCGCTCTATGACTGGTGTCGGGACCGGAGGGACGCTTTGGTGGTGGAAGCGACTGAGGATACCGAAGAGGCGTACCGGACGCTCGTGAATCGATATCCCGAAATGACTGGCACCCTCGGAATTGGGGCCGACTACGCGGATCTGTATGTGGTGGCTGTCGCTAACGTCCACGACGCGGCCGTCATCACGAATGAAGACATTGGGTTCGAGCGCCACCCAGGTATGAAACAACGGAAGACAAAAAACTACACGATCGCAAACGTCTGCTTTGATGAGGACATTCCATTCCTCCGGTCCTATGGCCTCTTACGAACGGAGGGATGGGTCTTTGAGCACTGACGATTTCTCACCATGCCACCTCAGATTCCATCCACTAAGGTGGTTGCGTCCCACTCTGCGGCCCACCCCACAAACGCCGCAAGCGCCAGCACGAGCGGAACTGGCGTGATGATCCACAGGATCGGCGCGAAGCCGCCCAGAAAATCCGGCCCCAGCGCCAGCACCGCCGGCCCGATGGCCGTCCCACCGATGAACACCGTGTTCGCCAGGCCGCGGATGGTACCGTGGTGCGCCCGCCCAAAGTAGTAGGCGTAGGCACTCCCGAGGAGCGCCCCCTGCATCCCCTGCGCCACCCCAAAGACGCCGCCGTAGACCCACACCCCGGCGGCCGTGTCCACCATCGGCAGCAGGCCCATCATGGCCCCGAACAGGGTCAACTGCCCGGCAAGCAGGAGGCGCGGCGGGTAGTGGTCCACGAGCCAGCCCGTGCCCACGTTAAGCAGACCGGTAACCACGCCGAGCGGGACAAAGAACTGGGCCGCCAGCCCCCGCGCCACCCCCACCTCCTCCAGAATCGAGAAGTGGTGGAAAAGGAGGCCCGTCCCGAACCCTGCTGTGCATACGCCTGCGACCGTAAAGAGCCAGAAGGTCCACGTCCGATACGCAATTGCCGGACGCACCCCACGCATCGTCGCGTGCCCCGACGCCGCCTCCTCTGAACCCTCGTCGGAGGCCGATTCACGCTCGGCGACCGGCTCATCCTCGTCGGGCGAGAGGCCGTAGCGCTCCGGGGCGTCGCGGTACAGGAGAGCCCCGAGCGGCAGCATCGTCGCGGCCAGGATGCCCCCCATGATGAGGTACGTCGTCTGCCAGCCGTAGGCCTGGAGCCCCATCTCCATGAGGGGCGGGAAGAGCGCCGTGGCCCCGGCCATCCCGAGCCCGAGTACGCCCACGGCCAGCCCGCGGCGCCGCTCAAACCAGAGGTTGACCGCGTGGTTGTTGACGAGGCCGAGCGCCCCCTGCCCAAAGCCCCGCAGGCACACGAAGCCCACAAACACGCCAATCCAGCCGCTCACCCAACTCATCCCGGCACAACTTGCCGCCAGTAGACTGATCAAGACGACGGCCACCCAGCGCGGCCCGTAGCGGTCCAGGAGCCGCCCCACGAGCGGCAGACCGAGCGAGCCGAGCACTGTCGCCACCGTGTAGAGCCACGAGACGACCGAGCGAGATAGCCCGAGGTCCTCGATAAACGAGTCGATGAAGAGCGAGATGCCTGCCGTCTGCCCCGGCAACGTCGCCGCCATCCCGAGCGTCGAGATGCCCAGCACCACCCACCCATAGTACACCGGACTCCGCTCCACGAGCGCGGACGACACAACGGAGTCCTTCGAGGACGCCATCCCCTTAGATTCACCCAGTGCAACAACAAACGTCCTTCTGTCTTCCCCCTTACCTCTTCACACTCCTTCCCAAACATCCTACAGCAGCCACAGCCCGAGCCCCCCAACGAGAAAGCAGTAATACGCGAAGTACTGCAGATTCCCCCGCCGTACCACGTCGAGCACGACGTAGATGGCCACAATGCCGGAGCCATACGCCGCCACAGTGCCCAGAAACAGCGGCACCCCCGCCGTCCCGAGACCCTGCTCGGCAAGCTCCAGGCTCTTGAGAATCGTCGCCCCGATCACCACGGGCAGGAGCATCAAAAACGAGAAGTTCGCCGCGCGCTCCGGCTTCACGTTCTGGTAGAGTGCCGTGCAGATGGTGGCGCCCGACCGCGAGATGCCCGGAATCATGGCGAATGACTGCGCCACCCCCACGACGACCGCTTTGAGCCCATTCAGCTCCCCCTCCGGCTGTGGGCGGATCATCGTGAGGAGCAGAAGGATGCCCGTCACTAGCAGCATGGCGCTCGTGAGCTGCGGACTACTGAACGCCTGCTCCAGATCGTCCCGAAAGAGGACGTACGCCACGCCGGTAGGAATGAGCGTGACGAGAATGAAGACACCGAGGCGGAAGGTGTTGTTCTCGGCATACCGCGCAGGAACAGCACTCGGCGCCCGAAGGCCCGCCCACGCTTCCCCGAGCAGCTCGGCGACCTCGTCCCAGTACACGGTGAGAATGCTGAGCACCGTGCCGAAGTGCACGAATACCTCGAACGTCACGTCGGCGGTGTCCTTGTCGAGCCCCAGCAGGTACTGGCCCAGGACGAGGTGGCCGGAAGAGGACACCGGAATAAACTCGGTAAGGCCCTGAACGAGGCCGAGGAGCAAGGCTTCCCACCAGGTCATCGTGGAGAACGGGGGCTGAGCGGAGAAGAGCCGGACAAACGCTTCGCCAACCTACAAAGCACACCGACCCCGCCCAAGCCCACGGCTTGAAACCAGGATGAGGTTGTGGGACGCGCCCACGCACGCTGACCCGCCCCACACCGGGGATCGAAGGGACAGTAGACTGGTTTCAGAAAAGGCCTCAACGAAACGACCCTCCGACGCGTCATGAGCACCTCCGCAATTGGCTCGCTGAATCAGCACCTCCAGACCCTTTTCTCAGAGGAGGCATCCGTACGGCTGGGATACGTGTTCGGCTCGCAGGTCTCGGGAAAAACTGGTCCGCTCAGCGATCTCGACGTGGGCGTGCTCGTCACAGATTCGTGCTTCGACGATCCGACGGCCTGCCGGGCGCGTCTTGCCCACGCGGCCCGCTCCTGCGTAGATATCGACGAGGTCGACCTCGTGCTCCTCAACCAGGCGCCGATTGAGTTGGCCTACCACGTCATCGCGGATGGGGTGTGTGTGTATGAGATGGACCAGGCCGTCCGAGTCGAGTACGAAGCCTACGTCCTGGGTCGCTACGGCGATTTTCTTCCCATCCTTCGGGCCCAGCGCAAACAGATCCTTTCTGAGTCTACCAATGACCGAATTCAGCGGTATCGAGAGGCGCTTAGCCGAACTGAACGAACGCTTACAGCGCTTACGCCCGCTTCAGGAGAAGGCAAGAAGTGACTTCGGGGAGGATCCATATCTCCGGGACATTGCCGAGCGCAACCTTGAAGTAGCCGCGCAGTGCTGCATCGACATTTGCAACCGCATCATTGCGCTTGAGAACGCACCGAAGCCAGAGGACTACTACGAGGCGATTCGACAACAGGGCGAGCTCGGCGTCCTCCCTTCTGAGTTTGCTGACCGACTGGCCCCGCTGGCCGGATTTCGGAATGTGCTCGCCCACCAGTATCTCGGGGTGAACTGGGATGAGGTGTATTCCCATCTCCACCAACTCGATGACCTGGATCAATTTGCCCAGCACGTTCGCCAGTGGTTACGCGAGCAGGACTAACCTTTTCCACTTCCAGACCTCCACACCTCCGCGCATCCATGCCCACCTGCACCTACTGCGATGCCCCGACCGACGACCCCGTCACGGCCGAGGACGTAGACGGCGTCTTCTGCTGCTCGGGCTGTCTGGAGGCGCACCGTGTCGCGGACGAAGACGCGGGGCCCGATGCGTGCTGCCACCACGGCGACGGGCATGGTCACGACCACCACAATCCTGCGACCCACGAGCAGGCACGCGAGACGGCCTTCCTCCACGTCCGCGGCATGCACTGCACCAGCTGCGAGGACTTTATCGAGACGGTCGCCGCGTCGACGGACGGCATCCACGAGGCCGAGGCGAGCTACGCGTCCGACATGGCGAAGGTGGCATACGACCCGGGTCGCTACACCCCGTCCGACCTTCCGGCCCTCCTCACGCAGGCCGGGTACGAGGCGCACCTGAAGGCCCCGGACGAAGAGACCGCCGACCAGAACACCGCCGCCCGTCTCATCTTCGGCGGCTTCTTTGGGATGATGGTGATGGCCGTATACATCGTCCTCCTCTACCCCGTGCACCTCGGCGGGGCGGGGCTGGTGGACCTCAGTTCGGAAGGGGGCACCTACGTGCTGACCAACGTCTGGGCGTTTACGACCTTTGTGCTCCTCGTCACCGGCTGGCCCACGCTGCGAGGAGCGGCGGTGAGCCTGCGCGTGCTGCAGCCCAACATGGACCTGCTCGTGGGCCTGGCCGCCGTGAGCGCCTACCTCTACAGCACCGGCGCCGTGCTCATGGGGCAGACGGACGTGTACTTCGACGTGACCGTGGTCATCATCATGGCCGTCTCGCTGGGGCATTACTACGAGGACCAGGTGAAGCGGCGCGCCACCGACCTTCTAAGCACGCTCACCCGCGAGCAGGTGGACGAGGCGCGTCGGGTGGTTGACGGCCGAACCGAGACGGTCGCCGTTGACGACTTGTCCCCGGGGGACCGCGTGCTGGTGCGGGCCGGGGAGCGGATCCCGGTGGATGGCACCGTGGTGGAGGGGCGCGCCGCGGTCGACGAGTCGCTGATGACCGGCGAGTCGCTGCCCGTCACGCGGGCGGAGGGCGACGACGTGATCGGGGGCGCGGTGGTCACCAACAACGCCCTCACGATCGAGGTGGGCGAGGCCGCCGCCAGCACGCTCGACCGCCTCGTCAACCTCATGTGGAATATTCAGTCGAGCCGGCCCGGCGCCCAACGCGTGGCCGACCGCATCGCGGCCGTGTTCGTGCCGCTGGTGCTGGTGCTGGCCGGCGTCGCGTTCGGGTGGCAGCTCTGGAGCGGCGCCTCCGCCACCGCGGCCCTCCTCACAGGACTCGCCGTCCTCATCGTGTCCTGCCCCTGCGCGCTCGGCCTCGCCACGCCCCTCGCGGTGGCCTCCGGCCTGCGGACCGCCCTGGAGAACGGCATCGTGGTGCGCGACGCCTCTCTCTTCGAGACGGCCCCGGACGTGCACACGCTGGCGGTGGACAAGACCGGCACCCTCACGACCGGCTCCATGCAAGTGGTCGACGCCGTGGCCGACGACACGGTGTGGCGACGGGCCCGGGCCGTGGAGCAGCACGCGGCCCATCCCGTGGCCCGGGCTATCGTAGAGGCCTCCCCCCTCGGCGGCGATGGCGTCCCCGTGGGCGACGGGGCGCCCGCGACGGCGACCGAGGTGCGCAGCCATCCGCGGGGCGTAGAGGGGCAGGTGCACGGCGACCATGTACGGGTGGGGCACCCGGAGTGGCTGCGGTCGGAGGGCCTTTCGATGAACGGCGATCTGTCCACCCGGGCCGAGGCCGCGCAGGAGAATGCCCAGGTGCCCGTCGCCGTGGGGTGGGACGGCGCGGTGCAGGGCCTCATCGTGGTGGGCGACACGCTGCGGGACGAAGGGCTCGACGTACTGAACGGGCTCCGGGGCGACGAGCGGGAGGTCGTCGTCCTGACGGGCGATAGCGCCGCGGCGGCGCGTCCCCTCCGCACCCACGACGCGATCGACCGCGTGATTGCGGAGGTGCAGCCCGCCGAAAAGTCCGACATCATTCGGGGACTGCGGGACGAGGGAGCCGTCGCCATGGTTGGGGACGGCAGCAACGACGCGCCCGCCCTGGCCGAGGCCGACGTGGGCATCGCCTTCGGCCCCACCGCCCTCGCCGCCGACTCGGCCGACGTGGTGGTTCTGCGCGGCGACCTGACCCGCATTCCGACCGTCTTCTCCCTCGCGCGGGCCGCCCGTCGCCGCATTCGGCAAAACCTGGCCTGGGCCTTCCTCTACAACGTCGTGGCCATCCCGCTGGCCCTGGTCGGCCTCATCAACCCTCTCTTCGCCGCCCTCGCCATGGCCGCCAGCAGCCTCGGCGTCGTTGGCAACTCGGCCCGCGCCCTGCCCGTCAACACTCCGGACGCACAGGGTCGGGGATGAAGGTGGTCCCCACGACGGTCCGCATCGCTCCTGGATGTCGCGAGACGCAACACAACCCTCAACCCAAAACGCCAAACGCTCCCTCCGATGGATCTCCTCCTCTTCAGCGACGTGCACGGCGACCTCGACGCCTGTCGGCGCCTCGTGGACCGCGCGTCTGAGGTCGACGTGGTCGTGGGCGCCGGCGACTTCTGCGTGGCCCGACGCAACCTCGCGGCGCCCATCGAGACGCTCTCTGCCATCGATACGCCGACGGTGCTCGTGCCGGGCAACGCCGAGACGGAAGACGAGATCGCCGAGCAGGTGTCGGCCACCGGGTGGCCCGGGGTGCACGTGCTGCACGGGGACGGTGTGACGATTGACGGACTGCCGTTCTTTGGAATCGGCGGGGGCATCCCCATCACGCCGTTTGGCCCCTGGAGCTACGACTTCAGCGAGGCGGAGGCCCGCACCCTGCTGGCCGACTGCCCGGAAGGGGCCGTGCTCGTCTCTCACTCTCCGCCCAAGAATGCCGTCGATCGCGACTCGAAGGGGCAATCGCTGGGGAGCACCGCGGTGCGGGACGTCATCGAGGCGGCCGAGCCGGTGCTTACCGTCTGCGGACACATTCACGGCAGCTGGGGCGAGACGGCCGAGATTGGACCCACCGCTGTCGTCAACGCCGGGCCCGAGGGACTCGTCTGGGAGGTGCCCTCCCCGACCACAGCGTGACTGGACGCCTGCGCATCGTGCGTTGTATTTTCCCCTCGTGCACACTACGTTCGTAAACGAAGCTAGGGGTGTTCGGCGCCACGCGGCGACCGGGCTGAGAGAGTCCCTCCGAACCTGATCCGGGTCATGCCGGCGCAGGAAAGCAACATCTTTAGTCCTCATGGACTGCGGATCGGCGCGGGCGCGTCACCTCTGGCTTCGCATCGCCACTCGTCGCATCGATTCTGCGAAGCTATGCCCGCAACCCTGACCCTCACTGCTCCCCTCGACACCCGCGAATTCTCGGTCCCGCCCTTCGCGGAGGCCTGCCTCGAGCACGCCGACGACACGTGGACGGAGGCCTTCGACCACCCGTTCGTTCACGCCCTTGCCGAGGGCACGCTGGACGCGGACACCTTCACGTTCTACCAGATGCAGGACGCGCGCTACCTGGAGGCCTTCGCCGACGCCGCGTCGCTCCTCTCCACCCGCTGTACAGATCCGGACGACAAGCTCTGGTTCATCGACGCGGCCCGGCTGGCCCTCGTCGTGGAGGGCGAGCTGCACGAAGGCTACGGCGAAGACCTCGGCTACGGCCCCGAAGACATCCGCCAGCTCACACTCACCCCGAACAACCGCGCCTACCAGAGCCACATGATCGAGCGGGCCCAGCGCGGTTCGCTCGTCGAGGGCGTGGCGGCCCTCACGCCGTGCCCCTGGCTCTACGTGGAGCTGGGCCAGCGCATGGAACGGGAGATGGGCGACATTCCGGAGGACCACCCCTACGCCGAGTGGCTCGCCATGTACCGCGATCCCGAATTCAACGAGTACATGGACAATCTTCTGGAACGCCTCCAGCGGTTCGCCGACGCGGCCGACGAGGCCGCCCGCCGCCGCGCCAAGACAGCCTTCACCACCAGCGTCCGCTACGAGTGGATGTTCTGGGACCAGGCCTGGAATCAGCAGGAGTGGCCGGTGTGATGCCTCCGCGTGCCCCACGGAGGTTTCTTGACGCTCTTGCCTCCCTACCGCTGCATCTGCACGGGCACGTGTCCGAACGAGACGCGGCGACGTACGGTGCGGGTCGAATCGCCCGGCCCCTGCAACGCCGCCTCGACGGTGAGGGACGCGGGACGCGCGTTGGCCCCAATCGGCCACGTCGCCACGAACCGCGTGGAGTCGCCGGGGGGACACGCCACGGATTGCACCTCGTCGAACACCGTTCCGTCGTCCGCCTCCAGGTCGCGGAGGGCAAGCCGATAGGAGCGCTCACCGTCATTGACGACGGTCACTGCCAGCCGAAAGACCCATGGGCCGTCCGAGCGGGCCTGTATTCGCATTCGTGCGATGCGCTCCGAGACAGCCGTGTCCGGCAGCAGGTCGTCCCCCACCCCAAGGGTCGTGTTCGCGCCCCCTGCCCCAGCGGCCGCCTGCTCTTCCGGTTCGTCGCCCCCGTCGATGAGGTAGGACCGAACCAGGGTCATGCCCTCAATCCCAAACGCCACGCCGAAGGCAAGAATCAGGAAGAGCCGGACCACCCACGGACTCACCCCATCGGCGTCATCGGGCGCAGCCGGCGTGGGGGATTCATCGGCGTCGGACGTCGAGGTGCTCATAGAAGAGAAGCCAGAAACCCATCGAGACAACCACCGGGAGCGATCAACGCACGCGCCCCGGTCTCGCTCCCCTTCCCCCGCAAACTCGCGATGAGATTACACCGGTGAGGGGAAGGCCCCCGGTGAAAAGAGCCCGTCCATCACCATCTCGGCCAGCGGGAGCGTGTAGGCGATAAGGACCAGCACCACGGCTACACCCATCCACAGCTTCAAGTTGTCCAGAATCTCCGGCGAGTGCTCCGGCCCCGAAAGGGGCGGCGGAATGGTGTCGTCCACGTTGGTCGCGGGCGTTCCGGCCCAGAAGGTACCCCCCACCACCACAAGGAAGAAGATGAGTGCGACGAACAGAATGATGCCGCCAATGGCCACCTGCCAGTTCATCTCGGCCATCGTGCCGAACGGCACCTCGTAGTTGATGCCCGCGTACTCCGGCTCCGACACGCGGCGCGGCACGCCGGCGAGGCCCTGGCGGTGCAGCGCGTTGGACATCAGCGTCATGCCGATGAACCACGTATACGGCTGCGCCAGCGCGAGGCCCTTGAACTTGAGCTCTTTCCCCGTCAGCTGCGGCAGCAGCCAATAGGTGATGGCCATAAAGGTGAGGGCCGTGGCCGTGCCCACAGTGAGGTGGAAGTGGCCGGGAATCCACGCAGTGTTATGCACCAGCATGTCGATGTTGAGCGAGGCGTTCACCATGCCGCTAAAACCGCCCGCGGCGAACATGATGCCGGCCAGTGCACACCCCACGAACGCGGGCCGCCCCCACGGCAGCGCGCCCATCCAGGCGAAGTAGCCGCTGCCGCCCCGCTGCCGGGCGCCATGCTCCATCGACGAGATCACCGTGAACGCCGTCATGAGGCTCGGCAGTAGAATGACGAGCGTCATGATGAGGGCCCACATCTTGTAGACCAGCGAGATGCCCGGATCGGCGTACTGGTGGTGATACCCGATGGGCGTGGACAGCAGCAGGAAAAAGATGAAGACAATCCGGGCGAGCGGATCGCTGAAGAGGCGCCCGCCGGAGAGCTTCGGCAGAATGGAGTACCACACGAAGTAGGCCGGCAGCAGCCAGAAGTAGACTACCGCGTGCCCGAAGTACCAGAAAAGCGTGCGGGGCAGCAGCGGATCAATCTTCGCGACGATGCCGAGCGACCACGGAATGAGGAGCACCACCACCTCCAGCGCCACGCCCAGCGAGCAGAGGTACCACATGAGCCACGTGAAGATAACCATGTAGGTCTGCAGCGGGATCCGGGCGTCCGGATTGTCGGTCCGCCACTTTCGGTAGGTCCAGAACCAGTCGGCCCCGGCCAGCCAGGACCCCACCACCAGGAGCGCCGCGCCGATGTAGAAGAGCGGGTGCGCCTGGAGCGGCGGGTAGAACGTGTACAGGACGGCCGCGCTCATTCCGCTGCCTGGCACGAGCCCCCCCAGAATGGCGGTGGCCGTCATCGTCGTTCCCACCAGCATCATCAGGAACCACGCCCACGAGAACGTAGAATTCTCCGGCTCCCGCTCCATGGTGCGCGTGACGCCCCACTGGTACAGCCCCGTGATGAAGAACGTGGTGAACACGAGCGCCAGCAGGACGCCGTGGCCGGTGAGCACGTCGTAGTACTCCACCGAGGAGACGAAGCCTCGGAAGACATCCGTCCGGTGCAGGGCCTGAATGAGCCCAAAGAAGCCCCCAATGGCGAGCGCCACGAAGGCGACGATAAAGTTCGCCTTCACGATGCGGGCCGCCTTCGGATAGTGGTTAACAAACGTCATTGCGATATCAGGTTGCTCTCGTCAAACTCAGATGGGGGAACGACCTCGATTTCGCCCTGCATGTTGTGGTGGGCCGCACCACAGTACTGGTGGCAGATAATGCCGTAGGTTTTCGCCTCCGGGAAGCGGGTGCTGAAGGTTGCAATCTGCCCCGGGATAATCGTCGCGTTCAAGCCGCTCCCCGGCACCTCGAACCCATGCATCACGTCCGGGGCCGTCATGTGAAAGGTGATCTTGGTGTTGGCCGGAATCGTGAGGGGCTGGGTGCTCCCGGGCCGAAAGATGAACTGCTGGGCGATCATGTAAACCTCATAGTGGTCGTCACTGATCTTACGTACCCCCGGCTTGGAAAACTTCTCGTCCGAGAGAACGGTTGTCGGGTCGACCTGTCGGCCCTCCTCAATGCCCGGCACCTTCAGGTCCATCACCGTGAAGCCGAAGAGCACAATACCGATGAACGCTGCGATTAAGAACAGGGACAGCCCGATCCAGAGCTTTTCGAAACGATGGACGTGCATGGTCGATCAGGGCTTACTCAATGATGTGGGGAGCGTGCGCAGCAAACTCGACGAAGTACAGCAGTGCGTACAGCACGAGCAAGAGAACGAAATATGACCCGGTGACGGCGAGTGTGCCGTAGGGCTCAAACTCGTCGAGGGAAATCTCTTTCGTTCTCTCCGAGTCTGCCTCTGGGGCAGAGGCCTCAGACGGGGCGGACTCAGTCGACATGAGGACCAGAGGGCGATGGGACAAACAGCGAGGGATGGAGCGCGGGCCGCCCATAATGCGGGGCCGCGAACGCGTTTCCCGTCTTCCATGGTACTGGAAACGACCATCTCCTTCAAGCCGCGCCGCACCTAACGGCAAGGTGGGGGATTTTCCCACACGTCGCTCAGGTTTTCTGGTCCACTTGCCACAGGGGAACTGGATCGCGATGCGGGTGGGGGGCTGTCCCGAGGATCCAGATTGGCGCACCGACTGCCCTCCCGTCTTCTGTTTCTCAGGGTTGAAGAACGCTGGACCCGTCGCGAGGGGCGGAGCGAAGAGGCCTGCCCTCCCATTTGCCCGTCGCCCGTGACGGCGCCTCTCGAACGGGAACTCTCAGCACGCTTTACTTTCAGCGCACTCTAAAAGCCCGGCGAGATACGGAAGCCGAGCTCCCACGTCGTGTCGCGGCGCTGGAAGGGGCGCGCGTAGTAGGCCTCCAGGAGGATACTGCCCAAGATGTTGAAGCGAGCGGCCACGCCGGTGCTCACCACCGGGATCGTCGTGTCGGCACTGTCCGTCTCAAAGCTAAAGTTCGGGCCCTCGTCGCCGGTCCACGTCACGCCTGCGTCGACGAAGGGGGCCAGGGTGGTGGGAAGGTACTGGAACGGAATGAGGCTGAGGCGCTCCGGCCCCAGCAGCGGAATACGGATTTCGGCCCGCGTTGTGAGGGCCCGCGTCCCGAAAAGACGGTCGATCTCGGCACACTGCGACGCGGTGGGGGCGTCGCTGATGCGGGTGCAGCCGCCGTTCTCTCGGATGCCATCCGCAATGCTCTGCACGCTATAGCCCCGCACGAAGCCCTGGCTATAGGGATAGCCGAGGTACTCGTTGCCGATCCCAAACTCTTCGTCGAATGTTGCTCCGTAGTTCCCTACATGGAGCGCCTGAAAGGCAAATGTAAATGGCTCGGCGTAGACGTAGCGGCGGATGTCGGCCCGGGCCGTCACGAAGTTTTGCGTGCCGAGGGTGGGGGACACCTCCAGCCGCCATCGTCCGCCCTGCAGCGGCCCTGTGAGGCCGTTCGTTGTGAAGTCGCGCACGTACGCCGCGCTTCCGCTTGCAAGGTACTTCGGATCGCGCTCGCCGAACGCCTCTTCGATCTGGTCGGCCGTGTTCTCTTCGACAAGCCCGGCCGTGCGCACGTTTGTCCCGAAGCCGTAGCGCGTTCCCGAAACGGAGAAGTCAAATCGGCGCGTCGGACTAAGGGGATAGGAGGCCACTCCACCGGTGGACGTGATGTAGGCCCGTTGCACCACGCTTGCGACGCCGGTGACTTGGCCCGACTCGTTGGCAACCGGCACTGTATTGGCGGAAAAAATCACAGGCGAGTGGCTGAGGGATCCGCCCCAGTTGAGTTGGCCCCGTCGGTTCATGTACGACACCCCGCCCCCAATGTCGCGAAAGGTTCCCTGGGCCTGCACCACCGCGGTCAGGCTCTGGTGGCCCAGCATGTCGCCGAACTGGAACCCGATGCCGCCGGCTACTCCGCCACCGAACGGGCCCCCGACGGAGACGCCGACGCCGCTGGCCCGCGAGATGGACTCTAGAGACAGCGTCGGGTCGTAGTCGTCCGCCTCGTATTCCGTCGAAGCATCCGGGAGGCCGGTCGTCGAGTCGCGGAGGTTCGCTGCGATGAGCCCCTCGCCGGGAGCGGCAGGCGAGGGGAGGAGGCCAGCGACGCGGGACGTGTCGGCGGCGTGTGGCCCCGCGGCCTCATCGGTCGTATCATTTGCCACCGGGGCACGCCCCAACTCGTCCGCGGACGGTGCCTGGGCCGTGGTGGTCTCAAGCCGCGTGCCCTGCACTTCGCCCGCCGGGCGGCGCACACCGGTGTAGCGCCCATCCGCGTAGACCGAGAACAGCATATCGCCGCTCTGCTGCGCCACAGACAGGGCGGGCGAGAGCGCCGTAATGCCACTCACCCCTGTCTTCAGGCGGGTCACCCGGAACCGCCCACCGCTCGATAGGGCCATGCGATACACGTCCTTAAATCCGTCCTGGTCGCTGATGAAGTAGAGGCTCTGCCCGTCCGGCGAGAACTGCGGGTTGTGGTGCAGCGCGTCCCCAAACGGCTCTCGGACCGTCACTTCTCCGCTCGACACGTCGACCAGCCCCAGGTCCATGTGCGACGATGGGCTCAGCGTCGCAAGGTCCGTCTCCGCCCGGTCGGTCGTAAAGGCAATCGTTTCCCCGTCGGGCGACCACGTCGGCTGAAGGTCCGCGTAGCGGTCGTTGGTGAGCTGCCGCACCTTCTCCGTTTCCAGGTCGAGCACGTAGAGGTCACTGATGCCCCCGTCGGTGCCCGCAAAGGCGAGCTTGTTGCCGTCCGGCGACCACGCCGGGTTCTTCATCGACGTGACGTTGGCGACCGAAAAGCTGCGCTCGATTTCCTCCTCGACCACGTTCCAGATCGTGATCTGGTTGTCCCCGTCCTCAAAACTCACAAAGGCGAGACGACGTCCGTCGGGCGACCATGTGCCGGCCGAGCTGATGAAACGCAGCGCGTTGAAGTGGCCGGTGGTGCCGGCTCGATCCAGCTCCGCAATCACCTCGCCGGTCCGGGCGTCCGCCACGTACAGGTTGAATGAAAACAGCTCCCGCTCCGAGATGAACGCCACGTAGCGCCCGTCCGGGCTCAGCGATGGGGCAATGTTGACCCGTCCGCCATTGGTTTCGGGGGCAAGCACCGTTTGGCCGGCCGAGTCGGGGGGCGTGCGCCCGTCCATGAGCGGCAGGTATGCGTCACGCGTGGCCTGGGCCCACTCTTCGGTGAGCGAATCGGGGGCCACGCCGAACAGCTCTACGTAGGCAGAGTCGAGCCCCACTTGTCCCCCGCGCTTGAAGAGGTCTGTCACGGACTGGTCGCCGTACTTGCCGCCAATGTAGGCGAGGTAGGCCTGGCCGTAGCGGTAGGGGAAGTATTCCCGCGGGTTGGCGAGCGCCTCGAAGGACGGCATGTCGTTGCGCCGCACCGCGTCTCGCATCCACATGGCCGTGTGTGTGTCCTGTCGGCCCACAGACAGGTACTCTGCCATGCCCTCAATCAACCACGTGGGGAGGTTGCGGAGGTTAATGCCCAGGCTGTCCGCGTTGAGGCCGAGATCGAACTGGAATGAATGCACGAGCTCATGGCCCAGCACGTGATCGGTTTCACCGTAGGAGGCCGAAAGGGGCATCACCACGCGCTCCCGCAACGGCTCGGTAAGCCCCCCGGTGCCCTGCCCAATCGGCTGCGGCGTGACGTTGGTCTGTTGGAAATCCGCATCGTTGGCGTAAAAGATGATCGGCTTCTTCTCGTCGAAGCGGTGCAGAAAGACCTCCGTGTGGCGGTCGTACCACCGCTCGGCCATCCGGGCGGCGTCGCGCACGGCCTGCTCTTCCGCCGGGTAGAAGTGGAAGACAAAGTGCTCGGTTTCCAGCGTTTTGAAATCGAACGTGTCGTACTGGACTTTATTTTTTCCGAAGTACTGCGCCTGTGCACTGGGTGCTCCGACGCCCAGGAGGGGGATGAGGGCAAGAAGGAGCGTGGCGATCGTCGCGAATCGGCGTCGCATGGCGAATGAGGGCATTGCGCAAAAACCAAGCGATAAGCCCGAAGCGAACGCGGGACAGGATCCTCCAACGCATTCAGGCCCCGCGGTATTATTTGACGCCGACGACCGAAAGCTGTTACAGGATGCTGTCCCTTGTTGACACGTCCTCGCGTCCGCTTCATTCCGGCAGTCCCGGCTCGACCATCACCACGTCTTCCCGGTCAACGCGGACGACACCGGGGTCCGCCCCCTTGGGACTGGTCACGTACTTGCGCTCGGTGACCATGACGGGGACCACGTCGCTCCCCTTCGATTGGCTGTAGTGTGCGGCGATGGCCGCGGCGGTGTAGATGCGGCGCTTGCCGGGCTCGGCGTCCCGGTTGGGGCGGTGCAGCACGGTGTGCGCCCCCGGCACGCCCCGGGCATGCAGCCAGAGATCATGCGGCTGGCTGGCGTGAAACGTAAGCTCGTGGTTCTGGCGCGCGTTTTTGCCCACCCACACCTCAAAGCCGCCCTCCAGATCGAATCGTCGGAACGGAAACTGGTCGACCTCCGCGTCGTCCCGTTCCACGAACGGCGCAAAGTCCTCCTCCCGCTCGGCCCGAAACTGCTTGATGCCGTCGAGGGTGTCGATCTCGCGGATCTCCGCCAGGAGCGTCTCGGCACGGTCGACCCGCTCCAGGGTCTCATCGAGCCGCGCCTCGGCTTCCTGGCGCGAGCGGCGCGTGCGACGGGCGCGTTCGTAGTAGTGCTCGGCATTCTCGACCGGCGACTTGGCGGGATCGAGCGGAATGGTGACGGGCGCGCCGTCTTCGAACAGATCGGGCAGCGCCACCTCCTCCGCCCCCGCCGGCACCTGGTCCTGCTGGGCCATGAGCAAGTGCCCCCACCGCTCGTAGCGGCCGGCCCGGCTCTCGCTCTGGAGTTCCTCCATCATCCGCTCGGCGCTGCGGCGCTCGTGCTCCGCGGCCGATTCGAGGGCCTCTGCCAGTGGATCGTAGAGGCGGTGAAAGTGCCGCTCGGCCAGCGTGCGCCGCACAAAGTTGGCCACCGCGGCGTCCACCGTGTCGAAGTGCTCGGCGGGATCATCCTCGCGATGCGACAGCGGAATCAGCGAAAACGCGTCCGGAAACTGGCCCGCCCCGTAAATGACGGGGTCGGGATCGTCGAGGGCCTCCCGGAGCGCCATGGATGCCTCAAAGAGCGCGCGTCGCTCCGCTTCCGTGCAGTCCCCCGGCGCCTCCGTGGAGACGCCAGCCCGGTACAGCGTTTCCCGGGCCAGATCGCCCCCAAAGAGCGATACAGCCGACTGCACCGCCTGCCGCGTTTTGTTGCGGTTGTCTTTCCAACGGCCTTCGAACTCGTCGAACGTTTCGGGCATCGGCGCCGGATACGGCTCGGGCACCTCCGTGCCCGTGAGCTTGTCGTGGCGCTGGAAGGCGGCACTGATTGTGTCGTCGGGCGCCACATGGAAGGCGTTGGCCCGCGCGCCGAAGAGTTGCCACAGGAGTCGCGATCCGTCGTCCAATTCAAGGGATACGAGCCGGTCCCGCTCGGCGATAGACACGCCTGCTACGCCCTGCCCAATGACCTCCTCGAAGAGGGTCGCCACGTTGCGGTGCGCCTTGTGGTAGCCGGAACGGCGGAAGAGGTAGAGGAACGGCCGCTGCACCGAGCCGCGCACCATCCAGTCCTGATCCGCTCCACCCAGCGCGACCGTCAGCTCGTTTTTATTCTGCGAGTAGACGTCACGGACCGTCGTGCCGGCGAGGTCGGGCTGCCACTCGCGGACAAGTGCGCGGAGCGTGTAGTAGTTGTTGATCACAGGACAGCACTCTGAATCCGTGAGGAACAGCGACCGAGGCCGATTCGTCTCTTCGGCAACCACCTCTCCCGCGACGGGCCGGACCTTCTGTGCAGTCTCACTCCGCGGCTCCGTTGCCCCTGAGCACGAGGACGCTCGTTCATTTCTCTTTTGATTTTCCCCTCTCCCGTCATGGCTACGACCCCGCTCAAAGAACGGTTCGACTCTTTCGTGAAAGAGGTCGGGTTTTCCCTCATCCAACTCATCGAGCGCGGAATGGTGCGCTATTCGCCCCACGGCAACCCCACGTTCTTCGACAAGAAGGACTTTCCGTGGACCGACCTTCTCGAAGAAAATTGGGAGCCCATCCGGAACGAACTCGACACGGTACTAGCACACCGCGACGCGCTGCCCAACTTTCAGGACATTTCGGAGGACCAGACGGCCATCACGACCGACGACAACTGGAAGACATTCTTCCTATACGGGTTTGGACACAAGGCCGAGAAGAACTGCGAGATCGTCCCGAAAACGACCGAAATCGTCGAGCAAATTCCGGGCATGAAAACGGCCTTTTTCTCGATTCTCGCGCCCGGGAAGCACATTCCCGCCCATCGCGGGCCATACAAAGGCGTGATGCGTGCACACCTGGGCCTTAAGGTCCCTGAGGAAAAAGAGAACTGCCGCATTCGCGTGGGCAACAACGTGCGCCACTGGGAGGAAGGCGAGGTGATGCTCTTTGACGACACCCACGACCACGAAGTGTGGAACGACACCGACGAGACGCGGGTCGTCCTCTTCCTCGACGTGGTCCGCCCGTTCGAGCCCCCCGTGGACACAATCAACCGGGCCCTCATCACGCTCATCAGTTACTCCCCGTTCGTGCAGAACGCCAAGGAGAACCAAGAGCAGTGGGCCGAGCGCATTCAGGCAGCGATGGACGACAAAGAACCGACGACTGCCTGACCCAACTCTGCGGCCCCCACCGGAGGACGGACGAGGGACGGGACGCAGCCTGGCAGTCGGGGGTTGAGCGTGCGACCGAATCCCGTCTCTACGCCGACGGGATTCGCGGGCCCCTGCGCCCCCGATCAACTCCCCGAAATGAGATCACCCAGGACCCCGGTGCCGGCCGGCCCCTCGCTTTCGCCCCGATTCGCAAACTCGCCGGCCACGATGCGGTCGGCCAGGCGAGCGAACGGAAGGCTCTGCAGGTAGACGGTTCCCGGTCCGGTGAGCGTAGTGAGAAAGAGGCCTTCGCCGCCGAAGAGCGCGTTCTTGAAGCCGCCGATAAACTCGATGTCGTAGTCGACGGTGCTGGAAAAGCCCGCGAGGCAGCCCGTGTCTACGCGCAGCGTCTGGCCAGCGTCGAGGTCCCGCTTCACGACGGTGCCGCCCGCGTGGATGAAGGTCCAACCCTCACCCGCGAGGCGCTGCAGGATAAAGCCCTCCCCGCCGAACAGCCCCGCGCCGAGGCGTTTCGTGAAAGCCACCTCGATTTCCACATTGGCATCGGCACAGAGGAACGCGTCCTTCTGGCACAGGAATTCCCCACCGAAATCATCGAGCTTTACGGGGATGATTTTGCCCGGATACGGGGCCGCGAACGCGACGTGTCTCTTGCCCCGCCCTTCGTGGACGAAGGTGGTGATAAAGAAGCTCTCGCCGGACACCATGCGCTTGAACCCCTTGAAGAGCCCGCCTCCGGTGTCGGTCTGCATGCGGATGCCGTCATCCATGTAAATCATGGTGCCGGCCTCGGCGCGCACGCCTTCTGTGGGGTCGAGCTCAACCTCCACGAGTTGCATGTCGTCGCCTACAATGTCGTAGTCGATGCCGTCGGTGCGAATGGTGCTCATGGGATTGGAGGTAATTCGTTGGGATGAGACGGGGCGCTACGAGTCGCCTCTCGCTTGCGTCTCCAATATACGAAACGGTGCGGACGGAGGGAAGGGTTGAGGCCACGAAAAGCAGACCGGAGGCAGTCAGCCCTCGCGTCTGACGTCTTCGGTTTCCTGTAGCCCAGCACATGCCCCAGCCCGCCCCAGTGTGTCCGGACGGTTCGACGAAACGGCATTCCAGTCCTCCCCACCCCTCCCTGCCGGCATGACACTACTGAGTGAGGGGGTCAGGCCGCATCAGCGGCGAGCATCGTCTCGGAAGCAGGCTCACGCAGGTTGTACTGGTTTCTCATGCTGGCCCCGTAGGCCCCCACTGTCGCCACGAGCAGCGTGTCGCCCGGCTCGGTGGGGGGAAGGCGGCGGTCGTGGCCCAGCACGTCGCCGGTCTCACAGATGGGCCCCACCACGTCCACGGTCTGCGAGGGCGTTCCGTCGATGCGGCTGAGATTGACGATCTCGTGGTGGGCGCCGTAGAGGGCGGGGCGGAGGAGGCTGTTCATGCCGGTGTTGAGCCCCACGTACCGCACGCTCCCCTTCGTCTTCGTCTGCGTGACGCGTGCGAGCAGGACGCCGGCCTCCGCCACCAGGTAGCGCCCCGGCTCCATCCAGAGGTCGTACTGCGGGTGCCGGGCGGCGGCCTCCGCGAGGGCATCGTCGAGGGCGTCGAAGTCAAGCGGCGGCGGCCCGCTCCGGCCCGACACCCCGAGTCCGCCACCCACGTTGAGCGTGCGCACCTCCGGGAAGTCGCCCGCCAGGATGGCGAGATCGTCCACGAGGTGGGCCCACGTCTCCTCGTCCGTAATACCGCTCCCCACGTGGGCGTGGAGTCCCACGACGGTGGCCCCGACCTGGTCGGCCGCGGTCCGAAGGCGCTCCAGGTCGTCGGGCACGATACCGAATTTGGACTGGGTCCCCGCCGTGCGCACTTTGTGATGGTGGCCCTGCCCTTTCCCCGGATCCACCCGCACGAAGATCTCCTCGTCGGCGAACACCTCCGGGTGCTCGGCGAGCGGCTCCACGTTGTCGACCGTCACGTGCACGCCGTGCTCAAAGGCGTCGGCGTACTCGTGAGGGGCCGCAAAGTTGGGCTGGAAGAGGACGCGTCCCGGATCGATGTTGGGGACTGCCTCAAACACCCGTTCCACCTCACCAGGAGAGACGCACTCAAAGCCCAGGCCCTCTCGTTCAAGCACGCGCAGCACGTCGGGGTGCGGGTTGGCCTTGACCGCGTAGAACGACCGGTCGACCGGATCGAGGGCTCGAACCTCCTGGCTCCGTTTCTGGAGCGTCGGGGCGTCGTAGACATACTGGGGCACCGTCTCGTCGGCCCGCCGCAACAGCGCATCGCGACGGGCGTGCCACCACGGCGCCGAAGGTCCACTCTCGTCCGTCTCCGCCCCCACCAACGCTTCCCAGCGCGGCCCAAAGACCTCGTCCGACGTTTGCCCCCCAAAGAACTGGGCGTGTAGCTCGCGCACGAGGCGGGGGGCCTGCCCCTCGTCCACCACGAAGCTCATGTTGAGGTCACTCGCCGCCTGGGTGACGAGGTGCACTTTGTGCTCGTCGAACACCTCGAATGCCGGCCCCAGCTCGCGCAGCAACGACCGGATGCGATGCCCCACGAGGCTCACAATCGCACACGGCCGGATGAGCTCGGCATCGCAGTACCGATTCAGATCGTGGAGAAGTCGGTTTAGGACCTCGGTGTCGAGGGCATTGGCCGTGGGGTCGAGTGTCACGGTCACGTTCGCCTCCGACGTGGCCACAAGATCGACCGACAGCCCGTGGTGCTTAAAGACCTGGAAGACGTCGGCCAAGAAGCCCACCTCCTGCCACATGCCGAGCGTGTCCATACTCACGGCTGTGATGTCGGTCTTGGCCGAGATGGCCTTCACCTGCGGCCCTGTGTCGGGCCCATCGGCGGCCACGACGGTTCCCTCCAGGGCAGGATTCTCGGTGCTGCGGACGTGGAGGGGAATCTCGTGGTCCCGCACCGGATCGAGGCAGCGGGGATGCAACACCCGCCCCCCCATCGTGGCCAGCTCCTGTGCCTCATCGTAGTCGAGGCGACGCAGCAACCGTGCGGAGGTCACTTCGTGCGGGTTGGCTGTGAAGAGGCCCGGGACGTCCGTCCAGATGTCGAGCCGCTCGGCCTCCAGCTTGGCCGCGAAGTGGGCCGCCGAGGTGTCCGAGCCGCCCCGCCCTAGCAGCACCGTTTCCCCGAGGGCATTGCTCGCGATAAATCCCTGTGTGAGGTAGACCGTGTCCGGCGCGTCGCCAAGGTGTGCCTGGAGCACCGGATCGGGATGCGATGCACAGGTGGCCGACAGGTATTGCCGCCGGGGCGGGGCATGCGACTCATCCGTGGCCCGGAGGAATTCTCGGGCATCAAGCCACTGCACCGGCAGGCCCTGCGCCGACAGGTACGCGGCCCCGAGGCGCGTGGACAACAGCTCGCCCGTTGCCAGCACCGATGCGCGCTGGGCCGGGCTTGGAGCCTCCCCTGCTTGCATGTCACCGACGCGCCGCTCCAGCCGACCAAACGCTTCGGCCAGCACACGCTCCCCGTCAAGGCCCAGGTCCTCCGCCAATGCCCAATGCCGGTCTCGAATCGTATCGAGCGTGGCCTGCGGGTCTTCAGTGCCCCCCGCCACCAACTGCCGGCACAGCACCTCTAGCTGGTCCGAGACACCCTGCACGGCCGAACACACGAGAAATGGGTGTCGGCCATCTGCCCGATAGGCGCGCACCACCTCGCCAATCGTCTCCCAGCGTGTTCGACTCGATACACTCGTGCCGCCGAATTTCCCCACAACCCACGACCTGCGCGATGTCGACATGGAGATCCATCGTCTCTGCAAAAAAATACTGCGTGGCCCCCAGCACCTTAGGGCAAAGCTGAGCCCCGCCGATTTTGCCTGCGCGTGCCTGAGATGCCTTTCTTTCCCCAATCGACACGCTCGACCTCAACCTCACGACGCTGGCCCCGAACCCGGAACGGGCACGCCAAGTCCTGTGCTGTCCTTGATTTAGCCGTTGGGCCGCTCCTCGTTGATTATTGACGCGGCCCCTGGTTTCCGACAGCCGCCGAGGATTCTTCGTTCGGGGGAGCAGAATCGCGTCCGGTCCTACTCGCGTGACGCGGACGAAGTCGCTCAGGCCGAAGCGACATCGTTACTGCTCTCTTCAACGATGGGGCGGTAAACAGCGACGCCGGCGGATTCTTCCGCTGCTCTCATTCAAATGGCCTGACGGCAGCTCTTGCATGGTGGGGTAAGACGCACGACCGACGTGCACCGAATTTCTTCGGGGACACGCCTCATCTTCCTCCAACTCTTTTCCCCGTCCCCTGGCCTCAGGGACGGGGGGCAGCGGGTTTCCCTCTGACATCCGTCATTCAGACTACAGCTCCGGGACCAGCGGCCCGTCGGAGTTGGACTCGACATCCCCGGCCCGATCGCCTTCGAGACGCTTCTGCTTCACTTCCGGCCAACGCTCGGCAAAGGCCTCGAAGAAAGACTCCAGGAGATCGTAGAAGATCTCCATGTGCTTAAGACTCTCTCGGGTCTTTTCGGTCCCTTCCCCTTCAACCTCAATTCGGGACAGAAAGCGGTCGGCGAGCGATCGGTTTTCCCGAACCGTCGCCATGTCGGACTTGAAACTGTTGAAGAAGATGTCTGGATGGGAGGCGTAGTAGTTCCGCCGATTGTTGGGCCCTTCTACCTTCCGAACGAGGTCCATGTCGTCAAGACGCCGTACGGAAATGGAGATGGGTCCCTTCGAGCGATCAAGAATCTCGACCATATCGTCGAGAGACACGGGCTCGCTCTTGGTTAGGAGAAGCCCGACGATCAGCCCCTGCAGTCGGCGGAGGCCGTAGGACTCATAGATGTTGCCAAACTCCTCAATCAGCTCTTGCTCAACCGGAGACGGTGCTTCCAGGTCGCTCATAAGTTCTTACTGAGAGTGTTGAAAAAGAAGGCCAGCCGAGGGCTGGCGCGTGGTGGGGGTATTCCTTAGATGCAAAACTGCGAAAATAGTTGCAAATTGATCGTATTTTGGTGCAAGTTCCCATCAGTCTATTGCGCCCAAAGGACAAAAACATCATTTTTAGAAATTGCACAAGAAAAAATTCTACCAAAACAGTGTACAGGTCCTCCTGCCCTCCGTCTGTTCTGGGTCTCTTTCTCTCCCGCCGCGATTGGCAAATCTCTTCCCCTCCCGGTGACGCAGGCCTCTTATGGACCCCTTCGCTGGATGCTTTTACGGCGCGTTAGTGCGTTCTTCCTTTCTCATCCCTGAGGGACGTTCTCCTTCCGTGGGCTCTGGGCCTTCCCGTCTTCGCCGCTCGGTCTACCCAATACAGAAAGGGCCCGACCGGGGAGGCCGGGCCCACTTCTGCTGGGTGAATAGTGCGTTGGGGGACGCCCCCAGGCTTCGGTCTAGCTGCAGCGCGAGTGGCCACAATCGGCACACTCCATGCAGCCTTCCACGTGACGCACATTGGCGGAGCCACACTTGTCACAGGTGACCTCGTGGCTAGTGGCGTGTGCACTCAGGGCCTTCGCCATCGACTGGCCGAACGAGGCAATTGACCCCTCAGCCTTCTCCAACTGCTCCACGAGAAAGTCGATCTTAGAGCCGTGCCGCAGCGCCGTCGAGACGAGTCGCGTCTGTTCGCGGACCTCGTCGGACGGCATGTGACTGGTGATATCCTCGATGACCACCTCTTCGCCGGGACCGAGAAGCGAATAGTGCTGGCTCTGATTCTTCCGGATGTATCCTTCGTCGATCCGCTTCTGGTGATCCGCAAAGAGCGGCGTCTCTCCGTCCGACTTGAAGGCAAACACTTCGTAGGGGTGGTCCTCCAAGAAGCCCACCAGGATCGTCCAGTGGTCGCCCCGGTAGCGCACGCGGTGGACGGCACAGGGGAGCGTGTCCGGACGGTCGGGCGCTTCGGTGCGGGGCACCGTCTGGTCGTCTTCATCGTCGCCGGAGAGCACAGCGCTCATGGTGCCGGCGCGGTAGGTGGTCACGCCCTTGATGACCCCGGTGTCGTGGGCCTTCTTGTAGAGCTCCTTAAAGTCCTCGAAGGGGTAGTCGTTGGGCACGTTCACCGTCTTGGACATCGACGAGTCCACGAATGGTGCCAGCGCCTTCATCTGGGTGAGGTGATCGTCCACGTCGAGGTCGCGCGTCGTGACGGCCCAGTCGGCGTCCGGGTCCCAGGTGCCGTCCGTCTCCATGTGGCGCACGGCATAGTCCTTCACCTCCTGGTCCTTGCAGATGTCGCGCGTGGGGTGAATCTGCCAGTGGGTGTAGCCCTCTTCTTGGCAGCGAAGTACCGTCTCGTCGCCCTGCTCCTCGGCGGTCCAGGCCGTGCCGTCGGCGTCGATGTCCTGCCCTACCTCGTAGGCGTCGGGCGACATAGAGGGACGGTTGATGCCCTCTGGCAGGGCCGGCTGCTCGGACGTGCGAATGTAGCTGTGCATGAACACCGGCTCAATGCCGCTCGACGGCGCGTTGCCCAAGGTGGACGTGTTGCCCGTGGGCTGGATGCTGAGCAGGTGGCTGTTGCGCAGCCCCAGGTCGCCGATCATCTCCTTCGTCTTGTCCGAGAGGCGCTGCACGAACGGACTGCTGAGGTACTCGTCCTTGTCGAAGAGCGGGAACGCGCCTTTCTCCTCGGCGAGGCGCGCGCTGGCCTGATAGGCCTGGTTGGCAAGGTGCTCTTGGAACTCGCGCATCACGCGGGCACCCTCGTCGGAGCCGTAGCGCTTCTGCATCATCATGAGCGCCGAGCCGTCGCCGTAGTGGCCGAGGCCAATGCGGCGCTTCTCCTGCAGGTTGCGCTGCTGCTCCTCCAGCGGGACATAGCTCAGGTCGTTGACGTTGTCGAGGAAGCGCACCGCGAGCGGGACGAGGTCGTCGAGAAGATCGTAGTCGATCGCGCCGGCCTTCCGGTCCACAAGCTGCGTCACGTTGAGGTTGCCCAGCAGGCACACGCCGCCCACCGGCAGCACCTGCTCACCACAGGGGTTCGTGGCGTTGATGTGCTCAATGTAGTTGAGGTTGTTCTCCTTGTTGATGGTGTCGACGAAGATGACACCGGGCTCATTCCGCTCGTAGGTGGAATGCATGATCTTATCCCAGATCTCCCGCGCCTCGTAGACCGCGGGCTCGCCCGTGGCCGGGTCCTTCCACGTCTTCACCGTGCCGCCCTTCTCCTGGTAGGCCTTCAGGTTGCCGTCCCAGTGCTCCTTGTAGAACTCTTTCTCGTTCTCGTAATCCGGGAAGCGGAGCGCCCACGTGTCGTCGTTGCGCACCGCCTCCATGAACTCGTCGGTCACGAGGACCGACATGTTGAACTTGTGGAGGCGGCCCGGCTCCTGCTTCGCCTCGATGAACTCAATGATGTCGGGGTGCCAGATGCCCATCGTCACCATCTGAGCGCCCTTGCGGATCTTGTCCTTCACGTCGTCGCGGTCGGACTTCAGGCCCGAGCCGGCGACGATGGTGGCGGCCTGCTTATTCCAGACGTCCAGCATCTGCACGGCGCCGGGCGTCATGGAGCCGACGCCCCCGATGCGTGCGCCACGGGGCCGCATGACGTGAGCGCAGAAGCCGTAGCCACCCTCGCTGGCCAGGATCTTGGCCTGGCGGGTCAGCTCCGCCTGGATCTCGTCCATCGAGTCCTGGTCGTAGCCCTGAAAGCCCGACACAAAGCAGTTGATGAGCGTGGCCTTGCCGAGGCCGGTGCCCGCATTGGCGAAGATGCGGCCGCCGGGCGTGAATGGAAAGGGACCGGTGTCGAGCCCCTTTCCGCTCAGAAGCTGATAGAAGCGCTGGGTCCAGAGCTCGATGTCGTCTTCGATCGACGCCAGGGCCCGCGCATTGCGGTACCACGTGTCCGGCACGTGGCCGTCGGTGCCGTACTGGTAGTTCTGTTCGTAGACCTCTTCGGAGATGTCGGTCTCGAAGATGTCGTCGTTCGTTCGGTCGTCCGCAACGAGATCGCTGTCCGAAAGCCTATACTGGTGCGATCCGTTTTTCCCCGACCGGGTCGCGACGCGATGCCCGTTGGGAGAATGCCCGTTGGTGGACTCGGCCGGGTCGGCCACGTCGGCCGCGGATGATTCCGTGGAGGAGGGATTTTGAGACATAACTGAGCGCTCGGTTAAAAGAAAAAGGACCTCGGACGATTGGCGCGCGTCACGAAGGCCAGGGCGCGCTGAGAGAAGCGACTCGGTGTAAACCTGCTCCGTGCAGCGGGAGCAAACTGCCCGGAACAGCTCCAGCCAGTGCCGTCGATCAACTCGTACGCCGCGGACCACATGCCCTTGGGACGCGCAGGGCTCCTCGTCCCGATACAATGACCGGGACAAGGCGTGATCACTCTCCGAGCGGGCATTCGGGCTTTGACCGTTGCGCGACAGCGCCGGAGTTGCACCGGTCTTTCCCCGCGACGAAGGTCCACCAGGCCGGTGGGTGCCTACCGCCATGCCACGACAGCACGGCCCCGGAGAGTACGTGCTCAATAAGCGTGCTCTGTACGGTAGGTTTCCGGCGCCAAAGTATCAAGCGGATGCGGAAGAGTACTGTTATTGGTACAGTCTGCAAGTCCCACTCAGCGCGACTCTAGAGGGCTCCCGCGAGAATGTCCCTTTGTGAATTCCCTGCCCCGTAAGACGTACTTTTCAGCGGCGTGAGATTCCCCGTGCCCCTAGACGTCCGCCTTAACGACTCTCAAACTTGAAACTCCGCGATCAAACTGGGTGGAGGATCGAACAGCCCGGCGCGGAGCCGAATCGTCTTCCCGCCCCCACGACCGTGGGCCCGTGCCCCAGCCACCCACTGGCGACCTCGTTCAGACGCTCGCCGTGTCGGCAGCAACTGTGAATGGGGGAGTACCGTTATTGATTCCCCCGTAACAAAACGCTGCTTCTTCGAGCGAAAGGGGCGTCCGGGCAGGCTCCATCGGCGGAAGAACGGACCGATTTTCACGGACATATCTCTCGTACCGCCCTCTTCGAAAAGACTCTCGCCCTTAGTCGTCCCCCCCTCTCCCATACCGGAAGTTGTACGACAGGCCCACCTCGGGCGTCGCCCGTGTCACGTCGATCCCGCCGTAGAGGACGATTCGCCCGAAGTTTCCCACGAGCCCCCCCGATACGGCCGGCTCCACGTCGCTCCCCGCGTCGGGATCCACCATAACGCCGAGACCGATCGCGGGCTGGACGCGGGCCCCGAGGAGATCGTAGAATCCGAGAGCACGGATGCTAAGCTTCTGACCGGGATCGTCGTCGAGCACCTCGCGGTTGACGGCCGCCTGCACCTGTACCCCCCCTCTCGGATGCGTGTAGCCGGACGCAAGCCCGAGGGGCGTATCGCCCCGCCCGTAGAGCCCGACCGTGCCCCCGGCAAACGCAACAAGGCCCACAGCCGCCGCAGCGGCGAGGGCCGGGGCCTGGAGGTTCGTGTCATCATCGTCGTCGTCCTCGTCCTCCCCCGACTGAGACGCACCAGTGTCCGACTGTTCGCCTCCATTCCGGCCGCCCTTTTCGTCGTCGCTACCATCCGCCCCACGAGTGCGCCCCTCATCCCGATCCGCGCCCTGATCCCGGTCGGCCTCGGCCGTGGGCGTGCGGCCAACCGTCTCGCCCCGCGGGCGGCGGGTACGTCGCCCCCCCTTGCCATCCCCATCGTCGTCCCCGATGTAGTACGGCCGCGGACCGATCCGCCAGCCGATGAAGACGCGGGTTCGCGGCCGATAAATGCTCGGGGGACGTGAGGGCTCGTCTCGGCGCTCTCGAGCATCGGGGCGGCGATCTGAGTTGCCACTGCGCTGGACGCTAGCCGCCGCGAAGCCCATCCGCTCCACGACCAGTCGGTCGAGCGTAATGCCCTCCCGCAGGAGCCGACGGGCCTCGTCGGGCGGGGTGTTGAGGAAAACACGGTCGTGGGCCACGCTCACGTTGAAGGCAAAGCGATCGGGAAGCGCACGGAGGGCCATGCTGTCTACGCCAATGATCATCTCGGCCTCCTTCTCGCCGTCCACTCGCACGTCGGCCCGCAGCTCCACGTTGGTCATACGAAGGGCCCTGGGAGCCTCCTGGCGGGGCAGAATGGTGCCCTCGTAGAGCACCCGCTCGGCGGGGCGCCAGCTGAGCACGAACGACCAGCGTGAGGTGGTATCCGTGGTGGCGTATCGGTAGTCGAGGGCCAGCGAGTCGATGCGCGGAAGCAAGTAGGGCGCGTCCTGACCCATCTCGTCGAGCAGCGCCGGGAGGGACCGCGGCCACGATTCGAGCGCAACGGTGGCCTGCGCCGTCCCTCGCGACGGCTGTGCGAGGCCGACGGATCCTCCGCTAAGCGACAGCACGCCGACGAGGAGTACGAGTCGAAATGTCGTAGAAAGGAGACATCGCATAGGACTTCGGTGTACGACAAACGAAAGGGACCGCTGGATCAATTGGAGTCGCGGCGAATCCCGCCGGGGTCACAGGAATCTCGGGTTTCCCTTCCTTCCGAGACCTTTTCTGCGGCTCTGAATTCTCCTCCCCTTCATGCAACGAGTGGCGGCGCGAACGGCTCCCACCGACAGAAGCCCTTCTCGTCACGTGTACTGGCGAATCGTGTCGAGGAAGACGTCGCCGTAGCGGTCCAGCTTCACGTCGCCCACCCCGTGGAGGGCCCGAAAGTCGCTCTTGGTCTGCGGCTGGTGCTCCACCATAGCCCGCAGCGTCTTGTCGTTGAAAATGACGTAGGGCGGCACGTCCTGGTCCTTGGCCAGCTGCGTGCGGCGTTCGCGGAGGGCCTCAAAGAGCTTCCGTTCCGGGCCGTCGGCCGGGAGCGGGTCGTCGGTCGCGGTCTTCGTGGTGCTGGGCGACGCCGATGCCGCAGCCCCGTCGCGGAGCGCGACGGTTTCGTGGCCCTTGAGCACGGGACGGCAGTCCTCGGTGAGCGTGAGCGCCCCGTAGCCCATCACATCGACCTCCACCATCCCCTTTGCCACGAGCTGCCGCAGGATGGAGCGCCACTCGGCCTTCGACCGATCGGCGCCGATGCCGTAGGTGGAAACGCTGTCGTGGTCGTGCCGCTGCACCTTTTCGGTGTCCTTGCCCCGAAGCACGTCGGTCACGTGCCCACTGCCGAAACGCTGTCCGGTGCGGGCAATGCAAGAGAGTGCCTTTTGGGCGGCGGTGGTTCCCTCCCACGTATCGGGCGGATGCAGGCAGTTGTCACAGTTGCCGCAGGTGTCCCCCTCCATCTCCTCGCCGAAGTAGTTGAGGAGCACTTTACGGCGACAGTCCGGCGCCTCGCAGTAGCCGAGGAGTGCGTTTAGCTTGTGGCGCTGCGTCCAGCGGTGCTCTTCGTTCTCAGAGGAGTCGTCGATGAGCTGCCGCATGCGCACCACGTCGCCGCGGCGGTACGCCATCCAGGCGGTGGCGGGGCGCCCATCACGCCCGGCACGGCCCGTTTCCTGGTAGTAGGCCTCCAGCGTCTTGGGCACATCGAGATGGGCCACGAATCGCACGTCGGGTTTATCAATGCCCATCCCGAACGCGACCGTGGCCACCACGATGAGGCCGTCCTCGCGCAGAAACCGGTCCTGGTGATCGCTTCTTTTGTGATCGGGAAGGCCGGCGTGGTAGGGGACGGCGGTGTGGCCGTGGTCGTTGAGCCAGGCGGCGGTCGTCTCCACGCCGTTGCGGCTGAGGCAGTAGACGATGCCGTTCTGGCCGGAGTGCTCCCGTTCGATGAAGTCGTGCAGCTGCTGACGGGGTCGGTTTCCCTTCGGCTCCACCACGTAGCGGATGTTGGGTCGGTCGAATCCGGCCACGAATCGATCCTCGTCCGTCATGTTGAGGCGGTCGAGGATGACCTGCTGCGTAGGTGGGTCGGCGGTGGCGGTGACGGCAACGCAGGGGACCCGCGAGAAGTCCGCCCGTAGACGGGCCAGCGCCAGGTACTCAGGGCGAAAGTCGTGGCCCCACTGCGAGATGCAGTGCGCCTCGTCGATGGCGAGGAGGGCTGGGCGAGCACGGGACAGCAGGTTTTTGAAGCGGTCGCGGGTGGCGCGCTCCGGGGCCACGTAGCAGAGGTCGAGGTCGCCCGCCGTCAGCCGGTGCTCCACGGCCTCCCGCTCCCGACGGCCTAGGCTGGAGTTGAGGACGGCGGCCTTTACACCCAGTTGCTGCAGGGCGTCGACCTGGTCCTGCATCAGAGAGATGAGCGGCGACACCACAATGCCCGGGCCGTCCCGAATCATTGCGGGGATCTGGTAGCAGAGCGACTTGCCGCCCCCCGTGGGCATGAGCACCAGCGCGTCGCCTCCGTCGACCAGTCGCTGCACCACCGGCTCCTGGTACGGGCGGAACGCCTCGTAGCCAAAAACGGACTGGAGGACGTATGTGGGATCGGCGCCAGTGACGTCCATAGAGAACGTTAGGTTCGCAAGCTCGAAACGAACGGGAAATGAGGCGTCTGTGCCACTTGGGGCACGGATACTGAGTTCCCCCTCGCACGTGAAGGGCGTCTTGGTTCGAACACATTGAACGCCTCCCGTCGCCCCCCGTATCAACGGCGTCTTTTCCCGCTCCCTTCACACCTTCTCTTCCGTCATGGACACCAACGTCTACACCTACGAGGGCGACGACGTGACCGTCACCTGGGACCGCGAGCGCTGTATTCATGCCCAGGCCTGCGTGGACGGCCTGCCCAGCGTCTTCGACCCGGAGCGCCGCCCGTGGATCGACCCCGACCAGGCCAATGCCGACGCCGTGGAGGCGGTGGTACCGCGCTGCCCCACTGGTGCCCTTCACCTCACCCGCGACGGCGAGGACCCCGAACCCCTTCCGTCCACCAATCGCATCTCGCTCTCCCCCAATGGCCCCCTCCTGGTCCGCGCCGACGCTGAACTGGTGAACAGCGACGGCGAAACGCTGCTCACCGACACGCGCATGGCGCTCTGCCGCTGTGGCCGGTCCGACAATAAGCCACTCTGTGACGGCAGTCACGACGAAGGGTTCGACGACGCAGGGGACATCGCGGTCGACCACCTCTCGACCCCCGACGACGCTGAGGACGAAGGCCCCCTCCGCATCCGAGCCACCGAGGACGGGCCCTTCGTGGTCGAGGGCCCGGTCACGATCGAGGCCGCCGACGAGGCGGATGCGGTGTCGGGCCACCGGGGCGCGCTCTGCCGCTGCGGCGCCTCCGAGAGCAGGCCCTTCTGCGACGGGAGCCACGCAGAGATCGGGTTCGAAGCGGACTGACTGCCCCCGAGGACCTGCCGTCCCAGCACGATGTCTCCTCGTCAAATGGAGGGGAGCGGCGGAAGTGTGGGAGCATGGGAGTATCAGCGCCCGATCCGATCTTATGCTCTACGGGTGTTTCTCATATACTCCCGCCTGCCCTTTCTCCCATGCCCCCAGACTTTGCCCACGCGCTCTACTTCCGCACTCTCTACTGCCACGTCCCCACACCCCAAACATGGCCTCGTCGAAAAAGGCGATCTACGCCGCCATCATCGGCAACTTCGCCATCGCCGTTACCAAGTTTCTCGGCGCCGCGGTGAGCGGCAGCTCTGCCATGCTGGCCGAGGGCATTCACTCGCTCGTCGACACCGGCAACGGCGGCCTACTCCTGCTTGGCATCCGTCGGAGCAAGCGCCCGCCCGACGACCGGCATCCCTATGGTTACGGCAAGTCGCTCTACTTCTACACCCTCGTCGTGGCCGTTCTCATCTTCGGCCTGGGCGGCGGCATTTCGCTGTACGAGGGCTTTCTGCACACCCTTGATCCCGGCCACGGGGGCCCCGGCACCGCCACGGTCTTCGGGCTTACGATCGGCGGCCTCACCCTCAACACCATCGTCCTCGGCGCCGCCATCGTGTTCGAGGGCTTTGCCCTCCGCACCGCCCTTCAGGAATTCAACAAGCAGCGTGGCGACACGCCATTCTTCGAGGCCATCGTGACGAGCAAAGACCCCACGACCTTCACGGTGGTGTTCGAGGATACCGCCGCGATGGCCGGACTCGTCGTGGCCCTCGTGGGCGTGCACCTCGCCAGTGCCCTCCACATGCCCATCATCGACGGCATCGCGTCGATGGTGATCGGGCTTATCCTCTGTGGGGTGGCACTCTTTTTGATCTGGGAAAGCAAGAAGCTCCTCATCGGTGAAGCCGCGACCCCCGAATTGCGCGATAGCCTTCGCCGCCTGGCCCGAAACGACGCCGACGTGGACGCTGTGCAGCGCCTCCTCACGATGCACATGGGACCGTACTCGCTGCTCCTCAACATGGACCTGAGATTCCGCGACGGCCTGGATGCCAAAGACACGGAAAAGGCGGTGGAGCGGCTGGAAAAAGCCATCCGGCAGCAGCACCCCCACGTGCAGTACATCTTTATTGAGGCCGACGCCATCGCGACGGCGGGATCGTGATGGGCCTCGCCCCCGCAGAACCGTCGTTGACGCTGGGCTGCGAATTCGGTACCCTATCCGCGGGTTCAGCGTGTGTCCTGCAGTTTCTCCCCACCCACGTTTCTCCTTTTCCCTGCTATGCGGTTTTCATTTTCCCGTGTGCTGCCCCCGAGCGCAGTCGCCGGTGCCCTCGTGCTGTTGCTCGCCGGCTGCGGATCACTGCCCTCGCTTGTGACCACCCCGCCGCCCCAGCAGGTACCCAAGGATACAATCCTGGTGGCCGACCAGGACACCACCGCTCTCGACCCGGAGGTGGCGCGCCTTTACGTACTGCAATCCGAGCTCCTCGCCACGGAGGACAGTGTGCGCCGTACCCAGTTGCTGAGCCGGGCCATGACGAAACTGGCCACACTGCTCCGTACCCAACCGAAGGCCCTCGAACGCGAGGCTGTGCGGTCGGTCTACGGCGACCTCACGGCCGAATACCGACGGTTCCACGGCTACCCCAGCGACCCCGACTCCACCCTGCTGGCCCGCGGACAAATCTTCGCCGTCCGCGCCCGCCTCTTCGCGTCGCTCGACGACGTTGAGAACCCGCTCTTGAACGTAGAGCCCACCAATCCGGAGGCCGAGGTGGAAAACGCCGAGATCTCGATGACCTCGAATCGGCTCGTGCAGCAGAGCACGACCCACCTCAAAGAGGATCCCAGCCGGCACGTCACCCACTGGCTTCGGCGCGTGCAGGTGTACGGGCCGATGATTGAACACATTCTGGCGGAGGAGGACGTCCCCCAGGAACTGAAGTACCTCGCCATGATCGAGAGCGGCCTCAATCCCGATGCCCGGAGCTGGGCCGGGGCCGTGGGCATGTGGCAGTTCATGCCGTCTACCGGCCGGCACTACGGCCTCACCATCAACGCGTGGGTGGACGAGCGACGCGACCCCGAGAAGGCCACGCGGGCGGCGGCGCGCTACCTGAGCGACCTGCACGCCGAATTTAACGACTGGCACCTCGCCCTGGCCGGCTTCAACTGCGGTGGAGGCTGCGTGCGGGAGGCCCTGCGCCGAAGCGACGCCGAGGACCCGTCGTACTGGGACGTGCACGAGTATCTGCCCCGCGAGACGCAGGGCTACGTGCCCATGTTCATCGCCGCGGCGCGCATTATGGAAAACCCCGAAGCGTTCGGCATCGAATCGTCCGAGTCGGCCTCCCCCCTCGCCTACGACTACGTGCCCGTACACGGAAGCCGCCTCTCGCTCAGCACCGTGGCCCGACTTGCCGACACCACGCGCAGTGCCATCGAGTCGCTCAACCCGGAGCTGCGCCGGGCCCGCGTGCCGCCCTCCAAGGAGCGGTACTACCTGCGCATCCCCTTGGGCAGCTACCCGCGCTTCGCGTGGAACTACGCTGACCTCCCGGACGAGAAGAAACAGCCCGCCACTACGTACGCCGTACGCCGCGGGGACACGCTGTCCGAGATTGCCGCGCAGTTCGGGATCTCTACCACCGCCCTGCAGCGACTCAACGGCATCAACGGCTCCGTCATCCGCCCCGGCGATCGCCTCGTCGTCCCCGTACAGGACTACTCGGGCGCACTTACCGCCAGTGGGCCGAAAGAGCCGATGCGCGTGCAGTACGACACGTCGCCCCCGGCGCGCGCACTCGACGCCATCGAGACGGCCCGCGCCCCCTCCACGTCCTCCGACGACACGACGGCCGTCCCGGCAGAGGGGACCTCGTCCTCGCCCCCCCAAACTGCCTCACGCACGACGCGAACCTACCGGGTGACGCAGGGCGACACGCTCGGGGAGATTGCTCAGCGCTTCGACGTGACCGTGCGGGAACTCAAGATCTGGAACGACCTCAACGGCACGCGCCTCTACCCGGGCCAGCGCCTCCAGATCCGAGATTAAAGGGCCGAGCATTCGGGGAGAGACGGGCCGTTCTGCCCTCCCTGCCGCGTGGCCGTTCCGGCGCTCCGCTGCCCCCTCCCACTCACCGCACCTTCCCCTGGCGTTTCAGTCCTGTGCCTCGTCCGCATCGGTCTCGTCGCTGTATACCTGCCGAACGGTGCCGGCGACCTCCACCGCCACGTTTCGGTTGTAGCGAAGGGCGAGGTCCTCGTATTTGATCACGTCGTAGATCGTCCCAATAAGGCAGAGCCCGCCCGTAAAGAGATAGACGAGCCCAAGGGCGAACTCCTCCATGTAGAGCCGCTGCAGCCCCGCGGCGCCGATGAACCCAACCGCGGCGAGAATCAAAATGTGCACGGGCTCGCGGCGGCGTGAGCGGTAGATCCGGGCGAAGTGCTCGGCCTGCTCATCGGTCATCTTGTTGAGCAGGCGGGCGACCTCGACCTGTTCGTCGCCTTCGAGTTCGGGGAGATGCTGTAGAATCTTGGACATGGGCGAGCGAAATTGTGAGGGGAGCGGGTGAAGCTCAACGGGAGGCGCGGAGCGAGGAGCGACAGACCGTCACGATGTGGACCACGAGCACACCGACAACGGGTCCGGCCAGCGGATGGGCGGCCCACGAGGCGTCCCAGTTGCCGCGCACCAAGTGTGCGATGCCAGTGCCGAGGCCGTCGCCCGGACAGGGCAGGCCTAGGTGCTCGATCAGGCACAGGTTGAGTCCGCCCGATGCCTGCGGATCAATGCTGGCCGCAAAGGCGAGGGCCCCTGCCCAGAAGACTGCTTCGAGCGGAATGGCCCGAAGCCACTGGACGAGATCAGACGTCTTCTTCTGAACCGCGAACATTGAGAGTGGGGCAAAGGAGAAGTCTGCGTGGTTTACCGTCTCTACGCCCCCGACGCTCTTACTGTTACTCGGGGTCACGATTGTCTCCCGTGTCCCCTACTCTTCTTTCCCTGCCCCTTGATTCCGCTGCTCCGCGCCCACTTAGGTGACCGCGCAGGAGCCGATTGACAGTGGTCGGCGCATCGTGTTGCACCCAGTGCGTAGCGTCCCCGAGCAGTTCGAGCCGCCCGTCAAGACACATCGCCGCACTCGGCGCCGCCATCTGCCGACTCAACGCGATGTCCTGCGCGCCCCAGATTATGAGCGTGGGGACCTCGACCGGGACCGAGGGCGGCGTAGACCGGAGCACTCGGCGGGCCGCAGCGCGGTACCAGTGTAGCATGCCCCGCAGTCGGCCCGTCCGTCGCCACGCCCGTCGGTAGATCGTCAGGTCCGTCTCGTCAAACGTGTCGGGATGGCCGCTTCCGCACAGAAGCGCGGCGAGAAGTTGCCCGTCGTTGCGCCCGAAGAGCCACTCGGGTAGGGCTGGGAGTTGAAAGAAGAGTGCGTACGTGCTCCGTAGCAGCTGAGTGGGGCTCGACCGGAGGGTGTCGCGCAAGACGCGCGGATGGGGCCCGTTGAGAATCGTGAGGCGGCGCAGGCGCTCCGGACAGGCGTGGGCAAGGTGCCAACCCACCATGGCACCCCAGTCGTGCCCCACTACGGCGGCACGGGGACGGCCCGCCGCGTCGATTAGTGCACAGACATCGTCTGCGAGCACATCAAGGTCGTAGGCGGCCACGGCACGGGGGGCGTCGCTGCGGTGGTAGCCGCGCTGATCGGGAATCACCACGCGGTATCCGGCCCGGGCCAAGGGTGCAATCTGGTGACGCCAGCCGTACCAGAACTCCGGGAAGCCGTGGAGAAGCACGACGAGCGGTCCGTCCTCGGGGCCTGCCGTTCGCACGTGCAGCTGCACCCCATCCTGCCCTTCGACCCAGTAGCGGTCGAGCGGAACGGGCAGTCGGTGAGCGGGGTCCCCAGTCACTGGAGGGCTGCTGTGCAGAGACATAGTTAGCCGTCGGCCATGGGGCTCACAGTCGGGTCGTACACCGTGTCCTGGTGCCGCTCCTTCAGGCGCTGATACGCCGGGTCGTCGGTGAGAGTCTGCCACGCATCGCGGAAGACGACAGCCGCCGCCCGCTTTTCGGGGTCGGCCCACTGCCGAGGCTCACGCTTTGCCCCATCGTCCGCGTACTTTTGTCCGCCCGGATACTTCGCGTACCGCATGGCCCGTGTAAACCCCATCTGCAGGTACTTGCGCACCATGTCCATCCCCACAAATTCCTCGTCGGCCCGGTACGTCTCGTACGCCCCACGGAGGGCTTCGACCGCCGCCTCGGCGGCGCCCTCGTCCCTGAAGGCCCAGTTGGGGAGCAGCTCCTCCTTATACGGTTGCACCTTGAAAACCCCTTTCTCGCTGGCATCGTACCGGTAGGCCTCCGGACATTCCCGAAAGTCCAGATCGTACTCGCCGGCCATGGTCCTTTGTGGCGCGTGCAGGCGCTCTACTGTGACGAGACGGTGGCGGCCCCAATGGGGAGCGACCGTGACAGGGCAAGAATGTAGTCGAAGTCGATGGTCCCAACCGAGTCCACACTGTCCGAGTCGCTCCACATCGCCACTCCGAGCGGAGTTTTATCCGGGGTCCCCCCAAAGAGGCGCTTATAGTCCTCGATCACGTTGCGCTCGTGCGTGACCCACTCCCCGATGCCCTGCTCTTGCTTCGAGGCCACGACCAGCACCTTGAGCGTCCCAAAATCGACCGTCGTGCCCACCGGCAGAGCCGAGCTGTAGGTGTACTTGATGCTTCGCGGACGGCCCAGCCAGTCGGTGTCAAACGTCACGTAGAGCGCGCCCCCGGTGTCGTTGCGGCCGCTTCGGCTTTCGTCCGCCCCTTCGGGAAGGGCCTTCGCCCGCCACGTCCAGCGCAGGTAGGGCCGCTTGCCGAGGTGCCAGGTGAGTCCCTCCTCCCGCGACCGGATGACCCGAAAGCCGTAGTTTTCCGTGTGGATGCGCGCAAATCGCCGGCCCTCTTCCTCCCGCACGTAGACGTTGTGGGTGGGCGTCATGATGCCCTCCCGCGTGAGCGGAACGGCCCTGCGCCCCTTGTTCGTCTGCCAGCCGGGCGGCGGCGCATCAAGGGCTTCGGACTCGAAGTCCGCAATCACTTTGCAGTTGGCCGTGACGGGAAAGTCCTCGCAATCCGACTGCCCCACGGATGGGGCTGGCCCCACGACGATAGTTCCAATGCTCACAGCGAGAAGGAAAAGCGTACGACGAATCATGCAGGACACCGGGGTTGGGAGAAGCATCGCAGAACAAGGCCGCCCACGGCGGGACGCGAGTAACAGAAAACGCCGTGCCAAGGCCCCGAACGAACACTTCTCCGCCGTACAGGCGGTGTGCACCTGCCCCATTCCCCACGCAGTGTCCTATTCTACGGACACGAGGTCTCCCATGAGCATCTCCTCGGCGTGTGCGAGCATTGCGGGCGTGTCCACATCCTGCCAGAAGCCGTCCCCGATGTCGAGGGTCTGCATACGCCCCTCGCCCATGAGGCGCTGAATGCCGTCGGAGAGGGCCGCGTCGCCCTTCGCCGCGTAGACGGCGGAGAGGGCCTCCATCAGCCCGTCGGTCGCCACGAAGACGCCGGTGTCCACGCAGTTGTAGTCGTCGAGCTGCTTGCCGATGGCGCGGGGCCGACCGTTCTCGACTCGCACCTTCGTGGCGTCGTCCATATCGAAGATGGTGTCGAGCTTGGCGTCGACCAGCAGGGTTACGCCCCGCTCGGGCGGGCGGTGGCGGCGGGCCTTCTCCATGAGCGTATCGCCGAGCACATGGTCGGCCATGGTGAGCAGGAAGGGGCCCTTATCGACGTAGGGCTCGGCCGCCAGGACGGACACGCCGTTCTGGCGGTCGTAGTGCTCGTTGACGGCGAACCTCAGCGACAGGGGCCCGTCGTAGCGGTCTCTGATTTCCTCCTGCACCGTATCCATTCCGTAGCCCACGACGATGACGGCCCGGGTGCACCCGGCCGTCTCTAGGCTGTTGAGCGTACGGATGAGGAGCGGCGTGCCCGCCACCGGCGTCAGCGGCTTCAGGTCGGTGGCGTCGTGGGTGCCGGCCAGCCTTGAGCCGAAGCCGGCGGCCAGGATGACGCCCGTTCGCGGAGAAGCAGAGTCACTCATTCGGCGAAGCAGTCGGTTCGGAGACGTTTTCGGACATTGGGTAGTTCTCGGACAGGTGCGTCAGCGGCTCGGCGCCGCCCAGCACCCGGAGGGTGTTCTTGAGACGGAAGTGCTGGATGAAGAGGTCGTGCTCGCGCACGTGGCCCTCGATGACGTGCGGGCTTTTGAAGTAGAACGAGAGCCACTCCTGAATGCCGTCGCGCCCGCTGCGCTGCGCGAGGTCGAGGAAGAGGGCCAGGTCCAGCACGATGGGCGCCGCCAGGATGGAGTCGCGGCAGAGGAAGTCGAGCTTAATCTGCATCGGGTAGCCGAGCCACCCGAAGATGTCGATATTGTCCCATCCCTCCTTCGCGTCGCCGCGCGGCGGGTAGTAATTGATCGAGACCTTGTGGTCGAGGTCGTCGTAGAGGTCCGTGTACTTCTCTGGCTGCAGGATCGTCCCCAGCACGCCGGATTTCGTAACCTCTTTGGCCCGAAAGCTCGATTCGTCGTCGAGCACCTCGCCGTCTCGGTTCCCGAGGATGTTGGTGGAGAACCAACCCTCGATGCCCAACATGCGCGCCTTCAGGCCAGGAGCCAGAATCGTCTTCATCATCGTCTGGCCCGTCTTGAAGTCCTTGCCGGCAATGGGCACGTCGTTTTGCTCAGCCAGCTGCTCCAGCGCCGGGATGTCGGCCGAGAGGTTAGGCGCGCCGTTGGCGTAGGCCACGCCCTCCTTGATGGCCGCGTAGGCGTAAAGCTGCGAGGGGGCGATGGACGGGTCGTTGTTTTCCATGCCCTCCTCAAACTTCTCAATCGAGAGGTGGCACTCCGACGGCTTCATGTAGATTTCGGTGGAGCCGCACCAGATCATCACGGCGCGGTCGGCGTCGGTTTCTTTCTTCCGCCGCCGGATGTCTTCGCGGAGCGCTTCGGCCAGGTCCTTCTTCGTCGCGCCCTGCTTTACGTTGGGTCCGTCGAGGCGCTTCACGTACTCCTTGCTAAAGGCCGCCGACATGGGCTCGATGGTGTGCAGGAAGTCTTCGAGAGGTGCCAGATCCTCTTGGTCGAGCACCTCGGCGCGGGCGGCGGCCTCGTAGGCATCATCCTCAAAGACATCCCAGGCGCCAAACTCGAGGTCTTCAAGGGGCGCCAGGTCCACGAAGTCCTTGATGAGCGGACTCCGATGCTCGGAGCGGCGTCCGAGGCGGATGGTCTGCGTCTGGGAGAGAGACCCGATGGGCTTGGCCTGCCCTCGGCGAATGGCTTCGACCCCGGCAATGAAGGTGGTGGAAACGGCCCCAAGGCCGGGCGTGAGGACCAGGAGGTTGCCCTCGTGGGGCGTGATCTCGGGCGTGCGGTCGGACATCAAACGAGTGAAAGTCTCAGCTGCGAATGTAGCGAGGCCGCCCCGTCGAGGAGCGGCACGGATCCAGGTGGGGATTGGGGAACGGGGCGCCCTGTTTGGCCCCCCGTCGGAGAATTAAGAATGTCGGGTTCTTGAACAAAAGCCTTTAGTGTAGGCGCGCCGAGGCGCGGGAAGGTAACACGGCTATCGCCCCGGGCAGATCGACGCCTCCCCCAAGCCTGTGCGGGCCGGGCAGGGGATGCCGAGCGTGAAACACTACGACGGGTCGACGGCGCCCCGGGCCGTAGTGGTTTGGGGCGGGATGACCGTCGGCGTCCGGTTTTGGACAAGGGCCTGTACCACTTCCCAGATGCGCTCGCAGTTCCGCCCGTCGCCCCCCAGCATGTGCTCGTCGAGAAACGCTTGGGCGGCGTCGCGGCAGCACTCAGGCTTGGCGAGGGCCTGATCCACCTGCGCAAGGAGCTGATCGAAGTCGCGGGCCAGGCGACCGCCGTGCTGCTCGGGCGGAAGCTTCCAAATGTGGCGGGCCGACTCGACTTCGCTCTCCAGTACCCCCGCAAACGTGTAGGTGCGCGCCATGAAGGCCTCGTCGGCGTCGGCCACCGGGTAGACGTGCAGGGTGGGGCGTCCGGTGGCGTAGAAGAGGTTGGCGATGCTGCTGTAATTGGTGATGAGCGCATCGGCCACCTGCAGGTCCAGGTAGTTGTCCGGGTACCGGTCCTTGTACTTCAGCATCACGTGGTCGTAGCGCGTGGCCAGGTCGTCGAGCATCGCGCGGTAGTCGTCCTCGAACCGGTAGGAGTCGTGCAGACGCAGGATGACGTTGGCCCCTTGCCGCCCGATGTGGCGCACCAGACGGTCAATGAGGACCGCGTCGGTGCCCCAGTGCTCAAAGACTTCGCCGTAGTGCCAGGTGGGGGCCACGAGGACCGTGGGCGTATCGGCCACGTCGAACGGGTAGTATGGCTGGGCGAGCGACCGGTCCATGGGTGTGCGCAGGTCGTCGTGGCTGGCGGCCCCCAGGAGGTGGCAGTTGTCGGGGTGAATGCCCGTAACCTCTGTCCGGTGCTTCTTGTCCCACGGCCCGAAGCACTGCCAGGCAAAGTCGGGGTTGGGATCACGGATATCCCCCCAGGTTCGTCGCAGGGAGCGGTGCAGCCACCAGAGGTCCTCTTCGCTGTCCGGCCCCTTCCACCCGAACCCGTGCCAAAGCATCAGGGCTTTCGGCGAGGTGCGAAGGAAAGGGGTGCGGTTGTCCATGATCGTGATGTCCGCGTCAAAGCCCGGCACCCCGAGGGCATGGTGCCAGAACCGGCGCTCGATGAGCTCCGCGTCGAGTGGATACAACTCGTGCACCCCCTGACTCCGGAACCGCTCCGGGTCGTCCATGACGACCTTGATCGAGACCCCTGGTTGTTCATCGAGGTACTTGGTGAAGCTCCAGAGGTCCGCGCCGAAGGTGGTGGCCCAAACTAGTACGTTCATCAGCACAGGAATGCACCGGGACAGCGAATGCCCCCCTCGTTGGTGGCGGGGGCTAGGCGCGTGAGCCACGCGCTGGCAGCATTGCGTTGAAGCAGCGTGGCATGTCTGAATGCGGATCGCCCGGTTGGGTTCGCCCCCAACCCCCATTTCCCCTGTCATACGGCCGCTCCGAGGGACAGCGTGGAACGCAGCCCGCCATGGGCTCGATGGGTACGGGCGCACATCCGGTCGGGAACTGGCGACCATGCCGTCCCCATCCCGGCATCGTCCCGACGGCTGGGGGGCAACGGACAAGAAGGCGGGAGTGCCAGCGCGGCCCTGCTCCGCGCCCCCCTTCCCGATCATTCGATCACGACCTTGTGGCGAGGCGAGACAGACCGTTCCGTCTGCGAATTCGGTGAAATCCCCCAGATTCCCCGTACGTCTCGTTGCTCGGGGGCCCCACGCGCCGGCTATTCCGTAGGGAATGGTTCTCGACGAGGTCTGCGCCCCCACCACACGACGCTCACAGATGCACTGCCTTTTGTAACATGAATTCCCCGAACACAGGAACCGTGGCGCTATTTTCGAGCCGGTTCGTCCCGTACTCGCAGACGTTCATCTACGACGAGGTACGGGGGCACGAACGGTACGAAATAGACGTGTTCTGTAAGGAGCGCCTCAACGAAGATCGGTTCCCCTACGATGAGGCCCACGTATACCACCCGCCCAGCTGGGCGGAAAAAATCTACGAGAATGTGGCCTACTGGCCTTCGTTCGATCGGACGCTGAAGCACGGGAACTACGATCTGATCCACGCCCATTTCGGCACCACGGCCGTTTACGCACTTCCGTACGTCTGGAGACACGACCTTCCGCTCGTCGTTACCTTTCACGGGTACGATGTGGGCGACCTGTTTGGCCCCAATCGCTTCTTCCCGAGACAGTGGCGCTACTGGGCCTTATCCACTTCCATCTTCCGGGCAGCCGACCTCATGCTTGCCGACAGCCTGGAGCTGGCCGAACTGCTCGCCGAACTAGGGGCCGACCGCGACAAGATTGCGGTGCATCGGCTAGGGGTCGACCTCTCTAAGTTCGAGCGGGCCGACGAGGGCCGTGCGGTTCCCCGCATTACCCTCGTCGGGCGCTTTACCGAAAAGAAAGGCTTCCGGTACGCCCTCCGGGCCTGTGCCCAGGTTCTCAACGACGGCATTGACGCCGAGGTGGTGGTGCTGGGCGACGGGGACCTCGGGCCTGAACTGCGTCGCATCGTAGCGGAGAACGGCATCGCCGACCATGTCGACTTTCGCGGCGCCGTGTCCCACGATGAGGTGGCACAGGTGCTAGCCCGCACCGACGCACTGATGACCCCAAGCGTCGTCACGCGCACCCACGACCGCGACTCCGGAATTCTGGTTGCGAAGGAGGCGAGTGCCTGCGGGGTGCCCGTGATTGGGACGTACCACGGCGGCATCCCCTCCATTATCGACGACGGAGAGACTGGGTTTCTTGTCCCGGAGCGCAACGTGGGGGCCCTTGCCGACCGCCTCACCCGCCTCTTGAGCGACGACGACCTCCGCACACGCATGGGCCGCGCTGCGCGCCGGAAGATGGAGCGAGAGTTCGATCTGTTCGATCAGGTGCGCAAGCTGGAGCGCCACTACGACCAGATTCGCAACCGCACGTAACGGTTCCCCAACGGACATGGCCGACCAGAACTCTTCTAATCGTGGCAGATCCGAAGCAGAGGATTCGCCGACGAATGGGACCGTTGAGGAAGAGGTACAGCACGGCGCGTTCGTCAACGCACTGGGGCTGATTGGCAAACTCGCTGGGCCGTCGTTCCTCGTGCTGGTGATGCGCCTCTACGGCCCCGATGTCTACGGGGTGTATGCGACTTCCTACGCCCTGGTGGAGACGGCACTGGCTCTCCTCTCGTCGGGCTTTAAGGACGCCTCGATGATGTACGTGTCCCGTCACGCCGAAGACCCGTCTGAGCATCGGCAGCTATACCAGTCGCTCGCGAATGCGCTGGCGTGGAGCCTGGGCGCCGCTGGGCTCGTATTGCTGGCAACCTTCACGATCGGCCCCTGGGTCATTCCGGAACTCTACGAGTATGGGGATCGGCTCCTCTTCATGATCCAGTGGATGGCCCTCGCCCTCCCGTTTATGGCGTTCGAGCGGGTGGTGATCGCCGCCACGCAGGGCCTCAAGATCATGAAGTACGAGTCGTTCATCAACGGGGGCGTCCGACCGGTACTGCTCCTCGTCGTCGCATCCCTGATGTGGCTGGTCGCCCCAAACATCTGGGGCCTGACGCTCACCTACGTCAGCACGCAGGGATTCATTGCCCTCCTGGCCCTGGGGGTCTATCAGCGCGAGTTGCGCTGGGGACCGCTGGTGCAGGCCTTTCGCACCTTTGAGCTCCAGCGCGAACTCCTGTCGTTTGCCCTCCCGCAGAACCTCAACCAGGCGTTCGAGCGCTTTCTGACGAACGTGGACGTGGTGATGCTGGGGATGTTTGGGGTGAGCGCACGCCTGACGGGATTCTACAGCGCGGGGGCGCAGGTCGTGCGCGAGCTGCGGCACATCAAGCTGGTCTTCTCTTCGGCCTACGCACCACACATCCCGCGCCTCTACCAATCCGGCAACCGGGCAGATCTGGGCCGCACCCTGGCCGTGACCTCCCGCTGGATCGCGAGCCTCGTCATTCCGGCCCTGCTGGGCCTCGCGGTCCTGCGCACGGACATCCTCCAACTGATCGAGCCAAGCTTTGGGGCCCGTGAGGCACTGTTCATGCTCTGGCTGCTGCCCATCCCCTACCTGCAGGGCAGCTTTGGGCTGGCGGGCAACGCGGTGGTGATGACCGGCAACTCGCACCTGAACCTCATGAACAGCGTGGTGACCGGCACCACGAACGTGCTACTGAACGTGTGGCTGATTCCGCTCCTCGGGACGGTGGGCGCCGCGGTGGCGTCGTCGGTGTCCAACCTCGTGAAGGCGATCATGGAGGTTGGGGAGATGAGACTGCTCCTCAAGATTCCGATTATTGCCCGGGTTCTCTACCCGCCGCACGCGGCCGGCGCCGTGTGCGCGATGGGTCTCGGGGCCGCCATGAGCAGCACGGCGTGGATGACCTCGGGACTGTGGACCCGTATCGGGCTCGCCGCCGGCAGTATGGTCGCCTTCGTGGGCGTGCTGTCTCTCCTCCAGGGCCACCTCCCTCGCATGCCAGCCCTCCTGCGGGACGACGATTCCCCCGAGGCGCCTGCCGATGAGGAGCCGACCGAGGACATCCCCGCGTCGGTTGCCTCACGCGACGACTGACCCCGCGCCAGGGCAGCTATCGCGGTGGCCCTTCGTCGAGCCGCTCTCGAATAAAGCGGAGGATGCGCTCGGCGCGGCGCGGCCACGTGTTCTGCTCGATGGCCGCCCGGGCCGCCTGTCCGAGACGCTCACACTCGCCCGGGGCATCCAGGAGCGTGCGGAGGCGACGGATGGCAGCGCCGGGGGCGTCCGGGGGCACGAGCGCGGCGTTCTCGCCGTCGTGGAGCAGTTCCTGAAGGTCGGGCGAGGCGGGGGCTAAAATGGCGCGTCCGGCGGCCATGTACAGGAAGGTTTTCATGGGCAAGACCGTGTTGCCCACCTCCTTGAGCGGCTTCGTGGAGGGGGGAATGAGCAGCACGTTCGCGGCGTAGAGGTACGGCACCGTGTCGTCGAACGGCTGCCACGGCACGACGCGGACGTTGTCGAGGGGGGCGGCTTGCCGTTCCACTTCCCCCTCGCCCTCGGATCCCACGATGACGAACTGCACGTCGGGCAGGGCGCGGGCCATCTCGATCAGGAGGCCGAGGCCCTTTTCCATCGTCACACGCCCGGCGTAGGTGACGGTGGGACAATCAGGAAGGGCGCACTGTACCCGGGCCGTCGCCTGGGAGAGCCGCGGTTCGAGACGGTTCGGATCGTAGCCGTTGTGGGCCGTGAGGAGACGATCGGGGGCCACGCCCGCAGTCTCGTAGCTGGAACGGGCGAGGTCGGAGTGTAGCACGGCCCCGAGGAAGCGCGGGTGGCGCCCAATCCACCGAAAGACAGGCGCGCTCCACGGCTGCTGGCGGGGCCAGGGCCGGTAGGTCTCGTACACGATGGGACGCGTGCCCCCGAGGAGGGCGCCCAGCAGGATGGGGAGCGTGCGGGTATAGAGCACATCGGCCCGACGGGCGGCCGGGTGCCGCGGCCCCACGAGTCCCTGTGCCACCTTTTCGATGCCCCGGATGTTGGGATACACGCTCCGCACCGCCGCCACCTCGAACGTGGACGCGATCTGGTAGTAGTCGGCAATGGCGTCTCGGCCCGGCTCCGGCGTGAGCCAGTGCTCGGGCTTCACGAGCGTTACCTCGGCCCCCGCCTCGCCAAACCCGCCCACCATCGACATCATCTGCTCCGTATCCGTGGCCGTCTGTGGGAGCAGCTGATCGGTAATGTAGGCGATGTGCATGGGCGGGAGGCCAGGTTTGAGGTCGCGCGCCGATTCCGTGTCCCCTGCCCCACGTGCCCAACTTCTTTTCTCATTCGTGGGGCCCAGATTTTACCTCCTTCCGTTCTACCGGCCGGGGGCGGACCCGTTCGGCGGCGAGGCGCGCCCACACCCGCTCGGCAAAGGCGTTGATGTGGGGCTTCTGGTGGAGCCAGCCGAAGTGGAGGGCGTAGGGTGTTACTTCCATGTATTCCCCCAGGCTCGGCAGCCACTCGGCGGCCCCGAGCAGGGCGTCGCGGAGTGTGTCGTTCGCGAGGCCGCGCAGTCGGTAGATGAGGGCGTGGGTGTAGAGGCGGTAGGAAACCTGCCGAAACCCCGAGTCGTGCTGGGTCAGGCTGTCGATGTAGTCGAGCTGGGGGCTGTTGCGGCCCTGCAGCCAGGGAAACACGTGCAGGTTGAGCTCGCTCATGGCCAGCGCTAGGCTCCACTCGCACGTTTCCTCACTGCGTCCATCCTCCCGCCGGGCTTGAAAGTGCGTCTCCTCCGCGCGGTCGAAGAAGGCCGACGCGGCGTGATCTACAGTGCGGGTGCACGCTCCGTCCTGGGCGTAGATCATACCGGCCTGCACACGGGGGAGGTGGCTAACGCCCATCTGCCGGAGAGTGCGCCGGCGGCGGCCTAGCAGCACGTCCCACACCATCCCGAGGCTTTTGCGTCCCCCAAAGGCGTGGTCGGCGTTCTGCGTGCCCGTGACGGTGAAGGGAAAGGCGGAAAATTGCGTCCAGAGCGGGTCCGGGTCGCGGCACCACAGCATGTCGGTGTCCACAAACAGCGTTCGGTCAAACGCCTTAAACTGGTGGAGGTGGTGCTTGAATCCAACGATGGACCGGTGCTCGGGCGGAAGGTCACCGAGAATGTCGAACTGGTCGTCTAGCCCCCGCCGCTCCAGCAGGGCGCGGTGGTGCTCCGGACAAAACAAGGCCACGGGTCGGCTCTGGTCGTACCGCCGAAGTGTGTGGACGGACGCGACGGCGTACTTCACGTACCGGTCGGGGCCGTAGCTGTGAAGAACGTATCCTTCGCGGGGGGTACTCATGGAGGCCGGGGCCAGATTCCTCAGTTCGCTGTCCCCTTCACGCCGAACGCCCGCCGATTGGTTCGCCATCAGGTCCGTTGCACTGGCCCACGCTGGAACATCGCTCTCGGACCTCGTTAGCCCCAAGCGTCGCCGCGCTCCTTCCATCCGGCCCCTCCCCGATGCGACTGCTGTTCGTCACCCAGGACTTCCCCCCCGACCGTGGGGGCATTCAAACCTACTCGTGGGCGATGGCGCAGCGGCTGGCGCGGCGGACGGAGGCCCTGGAAGTGATTGCGCCCCGTCATCCGGAGGCCGCGTCGGTGGACTCGCAGGCCTCTTTCCCGATTACCCGGCTGCCGGGACGTCCGCCCCTTCTTCCCTTCTCCCTCCTGCCCCTGCTTCCATTCCGGGCGCGATCGTTGAAGGCCGACGTGGCCTTCCACGCACAGTGGCAAACGGTGGGCGCATCGGTCCTGTCGCGGGCAGTGTTCGGGTGGCCGTACCGCATCGTGTGTGCGGCCCATGGTCGTGAGCTGTTGCTCAACCCGGCTCCTCCGGCCTCAGGCCTTGACACGGAGTACGACCGTCTTCGACAATTCCTGCTCCAGCAGGTCGATACGTTCCTTCCCGTAAGCCAATACACGGCCGACCTGCTGCGGGACCGGGCCATTCCGGACCACCGGATCCACGTCGTGCCGAATGGTACCGATCCGGAACGCTTCCAGCCCCGCGACGGAACCTCGCTCCGGCGGCACTTCGGGCTCTCCGACCGCCCCCTCCTGTTTACGGCCAGCCGCCTCGTCCCCCGGAAAGGCATCGATACGGTGTTGCGGGGCCTCCCGACCATTGCCGATCAGTGCCCCGAGGTGGCGTACATGGTGGCGGGCACAGGGCCGGATCGGGATCGGCTGGAGGCCCTCGCCAAGGACCTGGGGATCCGCGACCGCGTCCAGTTTGTGGGGGATGTCGACCGCAACCGCCTGCCACTCTTCTACAGCGCCGCCGACCTTTTCGTGATGCCGGCCCGCGAAGACCCGCCGGACGTGGAGGGCTTCGGGCTCGTATTTCTGGAAGCCAATGCCTGCGGGACCCCCGTCCTCGGAACTCGTACCGGGGGCATTCCGGACGCGATTCAGGACGGTGAGACGGGCCTCCTCGTCCCCCCTAATGCCCCACATGCCGTCGCCGCCGCCGCGATTCGTGTACTTACGGACCCTGACCGTGCCGCAACACTGGGCCGCCAGGGCCGCCGTCGCGTCGTCGACGAGGCTCGCTGGAACCATGCCGCCGACCGCGTTCACACGCTCCTGGCCCACGAAACCGCCAACTGACGAAAGACGGGGCGACCGGGAAGCCCGCATCGGCCGGATGTTCGCTCCATGCTCGGGACCCCGACGCTGATCATTGCCCCCTCGGCTACAGTCCCGCGTAGACGTTCCGATTCCGTTTCTCCATGAAGCAGTGGCGTTCCGACCTTTTTGCGACCGTCCGCGGGGGATGGGCCCGGATTCGGGACAGCGCGGTGGGGACGCGCATCCTCGCGGGGCTCCGTTGGGGCTTCGTGGCCGGCATTCTTGCGTACCTCGCATACCAGCTCACCGGCATCGGCTGGGCACGGGTGTGGCAGTCCCTCCCCACCACGCCCTGGTTCTACGTCCTGCTGCTGCTGATGTACGCCACCCTCCCAGGGACGGAGATGGTGCTCTACGGGACGGCCTGGAACGGAAGTGCCTGGGCCCTTCTTCCCGCCCTACTCCGCAAGCGCGTGCTCAACAACGACGTGCTCGGCTACTCGGGAGAGGCGTACTTCGCCCTTTGGACCCAACGGCACACGAATCTTGGCTACCGTCAGGTCGTCGCTACCATCAAGGACATCACCATCCTCTCCTCGGTCGCGTCCACCAGCGTGGCCTTTCTACTGCTGGCGATTTTCTTCCTGAGTGGCCAGCTCGGCCTTCTCACACAGTATCTCCCCGGCAACGCCTCGCTCCTCGCCGCCGGGATGGCCCTCGTGATTCTGGTCGTGAGCGTCGGGATCAACTTTCGTCGCACCATTTTTTCGCTGCCTCCTTCCCTCCTGGGACTCATCGGGGCGGGGCACATCACCCGCTTCGTTCTCAACAACGGGCTCCAGGTGACGCAGTGGGCCGTGGTGATTCCCGGGGTCTCGGTGGAACACTGGATCACGCTGCTTGCGCTCCACATCGTTATCAACCAGGTGCCGCTGGTACCGTCGCGCGGCCTGGTGTTCATGAGTGCGGGCGTCGGGCTCTCGGGGGCCCTCCAGATTCCGGAGGCGCCACTGGCGAGCATGCTCCTGGCACAGGCGCTCCTGGACCGGGGCCTCAACCTGCTGACCTACGCCGGCACATCGGCCCTCGACGCGGCGATGGTCGACGACCGGGAGGCGCTGGAGAACTTGTCGCTGCCCGACGAGAGGACGTAGGGGCGTGGTAGACGATGCCCAGCCGGAGCGTCGTGCCCCGGCGCGACCATCTGCGGATAGTGGTCCGCGGTCATCACGCCGGGCCTCGAGGGGCCAGAGTCAGCCGCTGGATTGGTTCGTCCCCATTACCTCCGCCCGCTTCTTGCGGAGGCTCTTCATCAGGGTTTCGAAACCGCGCTGACGCACGACGGTCTGGAAGGAGCGGGCGTAACCCTCCGCCGTGCTCACCCCGTCTACGATGATGTCTTCCGCGCGCCATTCCCCATCGCGACGCTCCAGCACATATTCCACAGGGGTCGTGCGGCCCTTATACTTGGTTCGGGTGCGCACGAAAGCACTGTCGTCGTGTACCTCGATTTGGTCGTAGGTGACCTTTGAGTTGTACACTCCGAGGTCGCTCATGGACTGGGCCCGTACCACGTCCTGGAAGACCGAGACGAATTCACGCTGCTGCTCTTCCTCCAGGTCCTCCCAGTGCGTCCCGAGGGCCCGCTGGCCCATCACCTCAAAGTCGATGACCCCATTGATCAGCTCCTTGAGCTGGGTCCGCTGCTCGGTGGTGTAGTCGTCCGTGCCACTCAGAATGTCCTTGATTTGCTGGTCCCTCCCCTCTAGCATTTCCCGAATCTCGGCGGCTGTGGCGCTTTCGCCCTGGGCCCACGCGGGAGACGGGCCCCCGATGAGCAGAAGCGAGGCAAGCAGTCCGGCGACAATCAAGCGGAGACGCGTCATGGGGAGAGGGTAGATGATGATCGGGAACGCGTGACGAGTGGATGTCCTGAGGCGCAAAGGCCCCGTTCGGGGCCGCCCGCCGCAGCGCGCACCCCGCAAACACGCACGTCGCGGTACGCACTACGGATTTGTCTCAAGAAGTGTACCGTTCCGAGCGCGGTCGGGAAGCGTACCGGTGGCTTCCAGCAGATTCAGAACGGCCACGTTGTAGCGCTTCACCGCCTCGAGGTACCGGGCCTGAGCCTCCAAATCGGCCCGCACCGCCTTCACGAGATCCTCCGTGTCGCCCAAGTCAAGGTCGAAGTTCACCTGTTCGGTGCGCAGCCACTCGCCAGAAATGGTCGTGGAGCGATCGCGCGACTCGACATCGGCGGTGGCGGTGAGGAGCGAGCGGTAGGCCTGCTCCACCTCGAAGCGCACGAGTTGCCGTGCGGCAGTGCGCTGGTGCTTCACGGCGCTGAGTTCGGCCTGGGCCTGGTCCACCCGGGCGCTCGTCTGGCCAAAGTTGAGGTTCTGCTGGATGCCGATGCCGGTGCGCGTGCCCGTGCCCATGAAGGAGTCGCCCACGAAGGCATTGTCGGGGTTGGGCCGCTCTGGAAGCGTAATGCTCTGGGACAGGCTGGCCTGCACGCCGATCTTGGGGTAGTAATCGGACCGGGCCACGTCCACCAGCGCCTCCCGGGCCTTTACGCCTGCCTCGGCCTGGTCGATCTCCGGACGGTTCTGGAGGGCCCGCCGGACGTAGTAGTCGAGCGAGTCGGGGTGGATGGAGAATGAGATGGGCTGAAGCTCGCTCGCCGCCGGCGCGACCGTCGTTCCCTCCGGCAGAAACAGCTGGCGCTGCAGGGCCGACCGGGCCGTGGCCTGCTGCTGATCGATCTCAACGATCCGACGCTTCACTTCCTCCTCCGTCAATCGCGTCTGGAACAGATCGGCCTGGCTGACGCCCTCATCCCCTTCGTCTAGCAGGCGGTTGATTTCGCGCTGGGCCCGGTCCACCACCTCCTGCGTGCGATCGGCCAGCCGGTCAAGGGCCTCCGTGAGCAGGAGGTTGTAGTAGGTCTCGCCGGCGCGGGCGGTCACCTCCAGCGCCTTCCGGTCCACATCGGCCGCCTCCACGTCCACCCCGTGCCGCGCCGCCCGGATGCTGCCGGACAGCTCGCCCCCAGTCCAGATCGGCTGTTGCACCGCAATTCCAAACCGCGCGAAGGGGCGGAGCGCCCCGATGGACCAGTCATTCTCCACGTTCGGATTCAAGTACAGCTCGTTGTCCGGCCGCGTATTGTCCGCTGGAATATCCAGGCCCGGCGCAAAGGACGACGCAACGTCGAGCGACACGTCGGTGAGGAAGCGGTTGGCGCGGGCCTCCTCGCTGCGCGCCGTGGCAAACCGACGCTCGGCCTGGCGCTGGTCGACCTCTGGACTGGCCTCCAGCGTCCGGACGAGGGCCTCCGTAAGGGACACCTCCATCGTATCTTGCGGGGGCGTATCGGGAGCCTGCGCACGCACGGGGCCTCCCAACACAGAGGCGACTCCAAGGAGGACGGCCGCGAGGGGCCCTGCGAGACTGAGACGCTTCATGTGGTCACTGTACGAACTGCGAGCGAGGGCTATGGATGCGCGGCGCAGCAGTGCCTACGCAGCGACAATGGGGCCGCCCGGTCCTCCCTGAAGGTAACGCCACGAGTCCTCCCGGCACACGCCGCTCGGCGTGGCGTAGGAACGGTCCCTACTCACTACGTGCCCATTTCTTTCCGCCCGCCATGTCTTCAAGCGATCGTCCACGCCCGCTCGGGGACATCCTGAGGGAAGTGATCGACGACCTCGGGGTACAGACGGAAATCGACGAGGCCCGCGTGATCGAGACGTGGGCGGTGGTGGCCGGTGCCAAGATCAACGAGGTCACCGAGTCGGCCTGGATGGACGGCTCGACGCTCTACGTGAAGATCACTTCCGCCGCCTGGCGTCAGGAACTCCACATGAACCGGCGCAAGTGGCGTGAGCGACTCAACGGCGAGTTCGACTCAGAGATCGTCGACGAGATCGTCTTCCGCTGAGGCGCGCCGGGGAACGGGGCGAGGACACTGGCCGCGCCCTCAACGCCCTATTCCTCGTAGGCCCGAAGGGCAAGGGACGTATTGTGTCCCCCAAAGCCGAAGGCGTTGGAGAGCGCAAGCGTCACCGAACGCTCTTCAGCCTCGTTGAACGTGTAGTCGAGGTCGCAGTCCGGATCGGCCTCTTCGTAGTTGATTGTGGGCGGCACCACGTCGTGCCGCAGGGCCTGAATGGTGGCGATGGCCTCAATGGCGCCTGCGGCCCCGAGCAGGTGCCCCGTCATGCTCTTCGTGGACGACACGTTGAGCTCGTGGGCATGATCGCCAAAGACCTTCTTGAGCGCCTTCGTCTCGGCCTTGTCGCCGAGAGGGGTGGAGGTGCCGTGGGCATTGATGTAATCCACGTCAGTCGGCTCGATCTCCGCGTTGTCGAGCACGCGGTTGAGGGCGAGGCATACGCCGCCGCCTTCAGGGTCGGGGGCCGTGAGGTGGTGGGCGTCGGCCGACATGCCGATCCCTACAATCTCGGCGTAGATGTCGGCCCCGCGGGCCTTGGCCCGCTCCAGACTCTCGACGAAGAGGGCCCCGGCGCCTTCGCCCATCACGAAGCCGTCCCGCTTCGCATCGAAGGGGCGGGAGGCACGGGCCGGGTCGTCATTTCGTGTGGACAGGGCCCGCATGCTCGCGAAGCCCGCAATTCCGAGCCGCGTCACGCAGGCGTCGGTGCCCCCGCAAAGGGCCGCCTCCATGTCGCCCTCGCGGATCATTCGGTAGGCATCACCGATGTTGTGGTTGCCCGTGGCGCAGGCCGAGACCATTGCGTGGTTGGGCCCGCGAAAGCCGTGGGCCATCGCAATTTGCCCGGCCGCAATGTCGGGGATGAGCATGGGGATAAAGAAGGGCGACGTGCGCTTCTCGCCCCCCTCGATGAACTCCTCTGTCTGGTCCCGAAAGGTTTGAATCCCCCCAATGCCGGTGCCGTAGATAACTCCGATGCGGTCTTTCTCGTCCTGCGGCATGGAGGCCGGGGCGAGCCCCGCATCCTCCACGGCTTGCTCCGCCGTGACGAGAGCGTACTGGCTGAAGGGATCGACGCGCCGGGCCTGTTTGGCGTCGAGGTAGTCCTCCGGATCAAATCCGTCGAGCTCACAGGCAAAGGTGACGCGGAGCCCCTCCGGGTCGAACGACTCAATGGTGGCGGCCCCGCTCTGCCCTTCTACGAGCCCGTCCCAGTACGCGTCCACTGAGAGGCCGAGGGGTGTAACGGCCCCCATGCCCGTAACGACAACCCGACGTCCCGTGCGTGCCATACTTCTTGTTGAATTCGCCTCCGTAACTGTGTATGCGCTCGCCCCGCCCGGCCGCGAGACCGGACGAGAATCGACAAGAACGCCCGACACGCCCCCAAGCATCGGCCGAGGAATGCTCCTCGACCGGGGCTTGCACGGAACGCGGGGCCTATGGGACTACGCCTTCTCTTCGAGGTACCCGATTGCGTCGCCCACTGTGGCAATCTCTTCGGCCTCCTCGTCGGGGATCGTCAGGTCGAATTCTTTCTCGAACTCCATGATGAGCTCAACGGTGTCGAGCGAGTCGGCACCTAGGTCATTCGTAAACGAGGCCTCCGGCGTCACGTCGGCTTCGTCGACGCCCAGTTTGTCGACAATGATCGACTTGACGGTGTCTTCGATATCGCTGGCCATGGGTTGGCGGTGTCGTTAATGAAAGTCATACAGGTGAGTGAATGCTCGGTGCCAGCCCCGCCCACGAAGGGCAAGCGATAAGACAAGCGTCCGGGGCTCTGCGTGTGAGCGCGCAGGAGCCGGACGCGGAGAGAGGGCTCGCCGGGACGGGGGTGTACAGCCGTGCAAAACTACAACGGGGGCCGTGGAGAAGCAACGCCCCCCCTCCGTTTGATGCAAGCTTCGCACTCACACGCGCCCTCACGGGGGCGCTGGGCGTGTTCTTTACAAAGTAGCGTTGGCAATCACCGGCCCGCTGCTTATGTTATCGATCCTTTGCGCAAAATTTTTCCCGGTGTTCTCCTTCTCTTTCTGCCCCCCGCGTCCTTCCGGGAGAGCGGGTCTTTTTCAATACGGATCAGACTGCATCCATGGCGTACCGCTTTACCTCCGAGTCGGTCTCGGAAGGCCACCCCGACAAGATCGCGGATCAGATTTCTGATGCGATCCTCGACGCCCACCTGGCCGAAGACCCTCAGAGCCGGGTGGCCGTCGAAACGCTCGTCACGTCTGGGCTCGTCGTGCTGAGTGGCGAGATCACTTCGAAGGCCACCGTGGAGCCCCGCGAAATTGCCCGTGACGTGATTCGCGACATCGGCTACACCGATCCCCGCATTCGGTTCGACGCTGACTCGTGTGGGGTAATTAGCAGCCTCCACGAACAGAGCGGCGACATCAGCCAGGGCGTAGACGGGGGTGAGGAACAGGGGGCTGGGGACCAGGGCCTCATGTTTGGCTATGCGTGTCGGGAGACTTCGGAGCTCATGCCGATGGCCATCACGTTTTCCCACCGGCTCGTGCAGGAACTGGCCCACATCCGCAAGGACACGGACAAGATGCCGTACCTACGTCCCGACTCGAAGAGCCAGGTCACGATTGAGTACGAGGAGGACGGCGTGACGCCACGCCGCGTACACACCATCGTCGTGTCCACCCAACACGATGAGGGCGTGCCGCAGAAGAAAATTCGGCGGGACGTGCGCGATATCCTGCTCCCCCGCGCCCTTCCCACCGAGCTTCTCGACGACGAGCTCATCCTCCACGTTAATCCCACGGGCCGCTTCGTGACCGGCGGGCCCCACGGGGACACGGGCCTCACGGGCCGCAAGATCATCGTGGACACGTACGGCGGGAAAGGGGCACACGGCGGCGGTGCCTTCAGCGGCAAGGACCCCTCGAAGGTGGACCGGAGCGCCACCTACGCCGCACGCCACGTGGCGAAGAACCTGGTGGCGGCCGAGCTCTGTGACGAAGCCCTCGTGCAAATTGCCTATGCCATTGGGGTCTCTGAACCGGTCTCGATCGACGTATCGACGAACGGCACCGGGATCATGCCCGACGCGGCCCTCTGCGAGATGGTGCGTGAGCACTTCGACCTTTCCCCTTCCGCCATCATCGACCGGCTGGATCTGCTGAAGCCACGCTACCAGAAAACTGCCGCGTACGGCCACTTTGGGCGCCCCACCTTTCCGTGGGAGGAGCTCACCCACGTTGAGGCCCTCAAGCGCGACGCCGCCGAGACGGCGTCGTAACCCTTCCGTTCGCCTCGCTGTGCCCTCGTCGCCCCCCACCGGCGGCGAGGGTTTTTGATTGGGGGAGGGTCTTGGCGCTGGAACCGGGCAAAACGCCCCGAAAACAGCCTTCACATTTTCTTCGCCCCCCGTCCCTGTAACTCTCGCCGGGGCCACTCGTCCACTGCTCGCATTTTTCGCCTTCCCCTACTTGGGTGGCCCAGGCGGGTACACCTGTTTGCCCTGTCGTGGGTCGTCCGCAGGACGGGCTTTCCCCTGAGCACTTCCAATCACAAAGCAGGCCCTATTGCGATGAGACGCCTTCCCTTCCTTCTCCTCTCTGCCGCCGTGGCTCTTGGGCTTTTCGCCGTGGGCTGTGACTCGACCGACTCGATGCGCACGACGGAAAGCGGCACCCTCGCGCTGAGCATGAGCGACGCATCTACGAGCGAAAGCCTCCGCACGCTCGCCCCTTCGCCGAGCGCCCGGGACAGCATCTCGGCAGCCACGGTGACCATCACCGAGCTCTCGGTCGTGCCCGTCGAGGATACCAGCGACGGCGATTCTACCGAGACGGGAATTCCCGTCCTGCGCGACAAGAACTTTGAGGTCGACCTCATCGACCTGCAGACGGGACTCGACACGACGCTGGCCGACACCGAGATTCCGACCGGCGAGTACAGCCAAATTCGCTTGATCACAAACGAGCAGGCCAATGTGGCCTTCGACGACGGATCGGAGGACGACGTCATGATCGCGAGCGGCCAGCAGAGCGGCCTGAAGGTAAACTTTGAACCGTTCACGATCGAGTCCGCCGACGACCGGGCCGATGTAACGCTCAACTGGAACGTCCAGGAGTCCCTGAAGGGCAACCCGCAGGGAACTCTCGTAATTACGCCGGTCATCGACGCGTCCGTCAGCGTAGCCACTGCCGGGAACTGACGGCGGATCGCTGCTCTGTCCCTCGGGGCGTACCGCTCTCTCCGGGCGGCCCGCCGGTGCTCGGCGGCCGCCGGGGAGACGCCCCGATTCCCGAGCCGCGCTGTCGATTCAGGCAGGATCACGTCCGGTAAGACGAGCGAAAAACCCGTCGCTCATTCCGGACGTGGCATGAATCCTGCCGTCTTCTGGGATACACGACTGACGATCCCGGTCGACCGACAACGCGCCCCTGTCTCGTCGCCCGTCCCCCCTCACATATGCCGTACGACGCGCCTGACGGCACGTATGCCCGCCGTACACAGAGCGGATCCCAGGACGCTTTCGAGGTCCTGGTGGAACGATACGAAGGCATGGTGTTCGATCTCACACACCAGTATGCCGACCAGTCGGCGACCGCCGAAGACTTGGCCCAGGATATCTTCCTTACGGCGTACCGCCGGATCGAAGACCTTCGCGATCCTGACCAATTTGCATCGTGGCTCTATGGCATTGCCCTCAATCGGTGTCGGGACTACGCCAAGAACGTGCGGCGCGACACCTATCCGTTTAGCCACACCGACCGCGAGGACGGCACCGTAACGGATGCCCACACAGTGACGCAGGACGACCAGCTCGCGGCCGACGAGCAAGGAGCGCGACTATGGAACGCCCTCGATGAGTTGTCGCCGACCTACGCTACCCCGTTTTTGTTGAAATACAGGAACGGGCTCACGTACAAGGCCATGTCGAAGCGACTCGACGTGTCGGTGAGCGCCTTGAAAGTCCGCGTGCACCGTGCCCGCAAGAAACTCCGAACTTTGCTGGAGCCCGACCATGAGCACGCCTGACCCCGATACCATTGTCCGCCGGTTCATCGACGGGGATCTGTCCGACGATGAGGTGCGAGCGGCCCTGCACCGCATCGCCGACGACCCGGAAGCACGAGCCCTGCTTCAGTTTGAAGTGCAGATGACGCAGGACCTCGCCGCCTCGGGAGCCCCCGATCCATCGCCCGGGTTCGCGGCTCAAACGGTCGAGAGGCTGAGGGAAGCGGACGCCACGAACACTGCCTCGTCTCTCCAAGATCGTCTTCGTGGGTGGTGGGCCACACTCACACAACCGATTGTCACTGTGCCGGTCCGGCCCGCCTATACACTGGCTGTGCTCGCGCTTGTAGCCGCGGTAGCCTCCGTCGCTTGGCCCTCGGGATCGCCTGTCCCCGTCGCCTCAGCGCCCGAGCGCACAGCAACGCCGACACAGCCAGCCACCACTGCACCGAATGCGCCGTCCCAGAGGGTCTGGACGCGGTTCGTATACACGGACGACGACGCGGACTCGGTCGCTGTGGCGGGCGACTTCAGCCAGTGGCAGCCTGTCGCCCTCTCGCCTCGTACCGTGAACGGCAAGACCGTGTGGACGGGCCTCGTTCCCGTCTCCCGCGGCGAGCACGAGTATCAGTTCGTGATCGACGGCGAGAAATGGGTCACCGACCCCCTCGCCCCAGTGACCGAAGACGACGGGTTCGGCGCGAAAAATGCGGTCCTGAAGCTCTAACACGCTCGGGCCTGGCTCCAGACCTGTTGCCTTCACCACCTTCCCCTCCCCCATGCGGCGGCTCCTTCTCAGTCTGTGGCTCGTCGTCGGGCTTCTGTCAAGCCCCGCGACCGCACAGCAGTGGACGGGTACCGCGGCCCTCACCGTTACGGGCGGCCATCAAACCAACGCCTACCTCGACCCTGTGCTTCGCTCCTGGGATCCCTTTTCTGATCCGATCTTTGCGGCCGTGATGCCACGGGTCGGCCTCGTGCGTAGTGCGCGGCGGAGCCGCCTCGCCGTCACGGCCCGGACCCGCCTGTATCCGCGTCGCCCCGACGCGCCGCAGCTTACCCAGGGCTACGCTTGGTACCAGTATCGCCTGTCGCCCTCGTGGGCCGTGGGCGGCCTGGGCGGCGGCACGCGAGATCGCTTCGCGTCGCCGCGCGACCGCTGGTGGGCACTGCCCTCTGTGGAGTGGTCGCCGACCTCCGCCTCCACCCTCACCCTCCGCGGCGGTGTCACGCGGCGCTACCTCTCTCGGACTCCGGAGCGCACTGCCCGCCAGACCAGTGCCCTCGTGACCCTGAATGGGGGCGCGTGGCTGACGGATCGAGTGCGCACGGAGGGCCGGGTGTACTGGAGCACCGGGGCCACGAGCACGTCCAACGCGGAGTTCGGCGGCACCGGTGTGTCGGTGCAGGGCACGTACTGGCCCACGGATCAGTGGGCAATCGAGGCCGAGGCGGCCGTCGAGCAACTCCGGTACGGCCCGCCCTCCTCGACCGCCCGGGACCACATCGGGCGCGCTCGTCTCAAGGCCCGGTGGCACCTCCATCCCTCGGTGACACTTTTCGCGCAGACACAGGCGTCGGGCGCCCGCCTCGCCGAAACCGACGGGGCCGCCCCCGATGTGCACGCGTCGGTCGGGCTTCGCCTCCAGACACAGCGCGTCTTCGGCGGCGCAGTCTCCCCCCCGTCTCGACGCGTCTGCACCACGGTCGAAGAGGGTATTCGCGTGCGCATCTCCTACGACGGACCGGGCACCCCACACGTGACCGGCGATTTCAATGGCTGGTCCCTTCCCGGCGTCCCCCTTACCCCGACCGACGACGGCACCTGGACGACGACACTTCCCCTCGAGTCCGGCAGCTACGCATATCGGATCCGCATTGTCGACGGGTCCAAACGCCGCTGGCTCGACCTCCCCTCGTATGCCCAGACCGCCGACGATGCCTTTGGCGGCACGAATGGCGTGTGCACAGCCCAGCAAGTCCCATGATCTGTTTTCAATCGCTCATTCGGATGCCCCGCCGTTCTGGCCTCTGGCTTGGAACGGCCCTCGCGCTCGTTCTCCTCGGCACGAGCAGTCCGCACACGGCGGCCGGGCAAGCAGCCGAGGTGCAGACCCTCCTCGAACGAGGCCGCGCGGCGGGGGTCGACGCCGGGCAGATGCAACTCATCGCCAAGCGGGCCCGCCGGGTAGGACTATCCCCGAAGGCTACGGCCTCACTCCTGCGGCCGACCATCGCGCTCGCCGAACAGGACCTCCCGACGGCTCCTCTCCTCTCGAAGACCCTGGAGGGCCTGGCCAAGCGAGTTCCCGCTGCCCGCATGACGCCCGTCCTTCGGGAATACCGGACGCACACGGAGCGGGCGGGGAAATTCGTGCGGCAGTGGACCCGGCGGTCCGACGTACAGAAACTGCTCGGGTCCTCGGAGACTTCCTCAGGCAGCTCAACATTCCCGACGCAACTGGTGATGGCCGTTGCGGAAGCCCAGCAACAAGACCTCCCCGCAAAGGACATCAGGACGTTCTTGAATGGCCTCCCGAGTGACGTCAAGAACCACCCGGTGTCGACTGACCAGGTAGCTGCCGCCGTCGGGGTGCTGCCCGACCTGTCCGGGAACGGCTCTCCGGCGGGCGCCGCACGAGAACTAATGACCTCGGCGCTGAGCGCCGGCTACAGCCCCGAGTCACTTCGTCAACTGCCCTCGGCACTCCAGAGTGCGCACCAGAAAAGCAAGCGACCGGTCGGGACGCTGGCCAGTGGGGCAGCCCAGACCATCGCCCGCGGCACGCCGGCGGCCACGGTGCTACAGAGCCTCTTTCAGGGCCGCCTTCCGGGCGGAGCCCCCCCTTCGAGGACGGGCCCTTCCGGCAGCGCGCCCGGCCCGGGGAAGACGCCCCCCACCGATCCGCCCGGTAAGGGCCCACCGGACGATCCACCCGGAAGCGGAGGACCGCCGGACGACCCAGACGGTGGATCTTCGTAGGGCCTAGCAAGCCTCTTGGATGCACCTCATTCTACTTTCTACTCGTCCCCAAAAATCCGGACAGTCATCTCGCCGTCGGCGCCAACGCGTGCCCGAAACATCCCCTGTGTGCTGAAAGGCGTGGCCATATTGCCCTCCCGGTCGAGCACAATGACACCCCCTACTCCGCCGAGCTCTTCGATTTCGTCGATCGTAGCCTGGGCCGCGTCGCTTAGTGACATGTCCCCGAACCGCACGCGCGACGCGATGCTGTGCGCCGCCACGCCGCGGATGAAGAACTCGCCTTGCCCCGTGGCCGAGACTGCGCACGACCGATTTGAGGCGTAGGTCCCGGCCCCGATGATTGGAGAGTCCCCTACCCGGCCGAACTCCTTATTCGAAATGCCACCAGTAGACGTGCCCGCCGCCAGATTACCGTCCACGTCGAGCGCCACGGCCCCGACGGTGCCAAACTTTTCGTCTGGCGCCGAGGGGGGATCCGCCGCCTCCCTTCCGTCGCCGGAGCGACGCGCCTCGGTAATAAAGTAGTCGTTCTCGACAAGCTCGAGGCCCTGCTGCCGAGCAAACGCCTCCGCCCCATCTTGGGCGAACATCACGTGGTAGGACTCCTCCATGATGGTGCGGGCCAGCCGGATCGGGTGCTTGACCGTCTTCACGCCGGTCAGAGCACCGGCATTGCGCGTCTTCCCGTCCATGATGGCGGCGTCTAGCTCCACCGTGTTCTCGCTCGTGAGCACCGCCCCGCGCCCAGCGTTAAAGAGCGTGTCGCTTTCCATGGTCGTAATGGCGGCCTGCACGGCCTCCAGCGCACTCCCCCCATTCTGTAGAACGGCGTTTCCTTCCTTCAGCGCCGTGCGCAGCGCCTCGCGGTACGCAGTCTCTCGCTCGTCGCTCATCTCGTCGGCACTAATCGACCCGGCGCCCCCGTGGATGAGGAGGGCCGGATCTGAGGCGGTGTGGGCCTGTCCCTGGGCCGTAACAGGCACCAGGCACAGCCAACCAAGGAGCAGGACACAAGCAGGAAGCAGACCGTGAACTCGGGAGGGCAGATCGTACAGCATTCTGGACAGGAGGGGGGTGAGGCAACTGTGATTGGACGCGTCTCACAATTAGAGAAACAGACCGAAGAATCGCCACCCTGCCATACGCCCCGCCGAAACGGCGGAGCGCCCCCGTCTGCCCCTCAATCTCCTGCCGCTGTGTCACATCTTTCGGTTCCTTCACATATTCTTAGGGGCTCCTTTCCAAAAAACCCCGGCCTGGACCACATTTTGCTACACAATAATAGCGAAGCATCGCGCGTTTGGGAACATGCAATCACGTATCTGATTTGTGGCATTTTCCACTTGCGACTTAGTGGAATGCTTCACACATTGTAACCTGCAGAACGGTACACCCCCGACGCTCGGCACCCCAGCACACAGAGTCATTCCACGCATATATGGCGAAGGACAAGGCAGAAGTCGTCACCAAAAAAACAACCTCGAAGGATAAGAACGCCTTCAACCAGCACGACGCCCTGCAGGAAATGAGCGACGAGGACCTGATGTCGCAGTTTCAGGCCGGGACGGTCGAGGCGTTTAACATCCTCGTGGAGCGGTACTCCGATCGCTTGATGCAGTACCTCTACCGCTTCCTGGGCGATAAGAAGCGGTGTGAGGACCTGCTCCAAGAAACGTTCCTGCGGGTCCACCGCAACCGTCACTCCTACCGCCGGATCGCAAAGTTCTCGACGTGGCTCTACACCATCGCCGGGAACCTCGCGCGCTCCGAGTATCGGAAGCGGAAGCGGCGACGGATGCAGTCGATCCAGTCCGTTAACCGCGACAATGAGGAGTACGAGATGGAGATTCCGGACGAATCGTTCTCGCCGGACAAGCACGCGGAGAGTACCATCCAGGATCACTACATTCAGGAGGCCATGAATGAGATTCCTCCGGCCTTCCGCGAGGTGGTGGTGCTCCGCGACATCCAGCAGCTTGCGTACGACGAGATTGCGGAGATTACGGGCCTGCCCATGGGTACGGTCAAGAGTCGAATCAATCGCGGCCGCACCAAGCTGCAGGCGCTGCTCCAGGACGTGTACCCGTTCCAGGAGGAAGATTAACGCTGCCCGTCGTCTCCGTGCGAGGCGCTCGGTCCCTCAACATTGCCCCGCGCCGGATCCCTTCGGGGGTCCGGCGTTTTTTGTTTGGGCACACGTTTCTTCTTGCACGCCCCGGCTTTTCTCTCGCCATGAACGTCCCCGATCCCAATCGCATTCAGGTCGACACGGACGCGCAGACCCTGACCGTAGTGTGGACCGATGGGCATGAGTCGATCTTCCCCCTTGCCCCACTCCGGGCGGCCTGTCCGTGTGCGGAGTGCCAGGGCGACGCGGTGGAGCACATCGCCCCCCCGGGTCCGAACGACGGGACGGCCGAGGTAGAGTGGACCGACCTACATATTGAGCCGGCCGGCAGCGTAGGCATCCGCATCACGTGGGACGACGGGCACAATGCCGGCATCTTTCGCTGGGACCGCCTCCGCCGCCTCCAGCCCCCCGCATCCACCCACACTTGATGTGACGTCCCCCATAAATGGAATAGGGACGGCCAACGGGCCGCCCCTACCTCCCTGATCGGTCCTCGCTAAGAACTTCCGCGCAGGTACGGCGCGGCAGGCTCGCGGATCGACCACTCACAGAGAAGATACGCGAAGTCTTGAGCGCCTGTTCGGAGACTCAGGGAACCCGGCTCCGAAGCTCATTCGTCGTCCTCCTCCTGCGACCCGTCGTCGGTGCCCTGCAAGATGTCTTCGACACGGACAAGCACATCCTGCAGGTGCACGCGCGTCGCTTCGTCCGGAGCGCGGCGGAGGCCCTGCTGCACTGCCTCCCGAACAGTTCGGAGCTCGCGCCGAACGTAGGCCCGGATGTCCGACTGGCGCACGTCCACTGGGGTCTGGATCACGTACTCCTCGTATCCCGCCGGCAGCTCGTCGGGCTGGGCCTCACCGGAGAGCAGGTAGTCGAGGCGCTCCAGGTAGCCCCGCTGCAGATTGCGGCGATACGGACCAATTGCGGCGCCCGTGTCCAGCTCGCGCCAGATCCCGCTCCGTAGGTCGTCGAGCATCGTCCCAAGCGGATACGCCTCCTCCTCGACGGCCATCGCCTCGGCCTCCAGCAATCGGGCCATTCGCCCCGGGCTGAGCAACGTATTTACGACGCCTACCTGTGCCTCCCGTACTCGATCCAGGGCGCCGGCGGCCTCGATGCGACGGAGCACGTCCGCCTCCACGAGCCACGCGGGCGGCTGGAAGGCCTGCCGACGCAGGAACGTCATTACCTCGCGCTGCTGGGCGGCGGGCACCGGCTCGTACACCGGGCCGTCTTGTTCGTAGGTCTTGAACGTCTCAAAGACGCCGCCTACGTGGCGCGCGGCGTGCCCCAGGTAGCGCTGCCACTGGCCCACCACGGAGCCGTACAGCTCCTCCAACTCGCCGTAGTCCGCCCCGTCTTTACGCGTCCACTCCACGAGGTTCGGCACGATGCGCTTGAGGTTCTCGACGCCGAGGCTGCCGGCCGCCACGGCGTTGCGCCCCAGATCTTCGCTCTGCGAGCGAGGGTCGACCGGGGCAAATGTCTGCCGGCCGTAGAAGTAGCGTGGATCGCCCGCGTGCTCCAGAATCATATCGTCGAGTCGCTGGGCCTGCTGCTCGGCCCCGTCCACGTCCGGCATCGCCTGGTAGCCCCACTGGATGGACCAGCGGTCGTAGATGCCAATCTCCGGCGTGAACGACTCCACACCGTCCCCCGGCTGAGCGACGTAGTTGAACCGCGCGTAGTCCATGATTGAGGGGGCGGTGCCGTGGGTGGAGGTGTAGGAGGGCGACCGCAGGGAGTCAACCGGAACGGCGTGGCTGGAGCCCCAATTGTGCGGCAGGCCGAGCGTGTGCCCCACCTCATGGGCCACCACAAACCGAAGCAGCTCGCCCATCACGTCCGTGTCGAAGTTGCGCCCGCGGGCCTCCGGGTTCACCGCGGCCGTCTGCACGAAGTACCAGTTGCGGAGCAGGCTCAAGACGTTGTGGTACATCCCGATGTCGCTCTCCAGAATCTGGCCGGAGCGTGGGTCGTGCACGTTCGGCCCGTAGGCATTTGGGATTTCGGAGGCGAACCAGCGGACGGTGGAATAGCGAATATCATCCGCATCGAACGTGCCGTCCACGTCCGATGAGTCCCTCGCCACGATCGCGTTCTTAAAGCCCGCGGCCCGGAAGGCCTCCTGCCAGTCCTCAATGCCTTTCCGCACGTAGGGCTTCCATTTCTCCGGCGTGGCCGGGTCCACGTAGTACTCGATCGGTTCGACCGGCTCTACGAGTTTGCCGTCGGCGTACGCCGCCGGGTCCGACGGCTCCAGTTGCCAGCGGGTGATGACGCACTCCTCCGCGGCCTGCTGCTCCTCGGAGCTGTAGTTGATCCGCTCCACACCAAAGTAGCCTACGCGCTGGTCACAGAGGCGCGGGGTCATGGGCGTGCTGGGCAACAGCACCATCGAGTGATTCATTGCGACGCTGATGGTGCCACTCGTCTCACTGGAGGGCGGGTTCTGGGCGTCGTACGTGAGAATGACCTCTACGTCCGTGTTCTGCGGAAAGCTCTCCACCCCATCCAGGAACGTACGGTCGCCGTCGAGCCGTCCCGCCCGGTACTCCTCGCGGGCCTCCTGCGGAAGGCCGAGCGACGAAACATCGCCGGTGTAGAGGTCCGTCGCGTCGAACACAACCCCGGTGGAGTCCTCGTTGAGTGCCTCAATGGAAAACGTCTTCAGGATCGGCTCGAAGCTGGAGTTCTGCACCGCCTGGTAGACGGGGTCGTCGCGGTCGGCCGTCTTCTCGTGACTAACCACGCGGAGCAAGAGCTCCTCCCCACGCCGCTCCCAGCGCAGGACCTGCGTGTTCACTTTCTGCCCCCCGTAGGCAAGGTTCGCCTGGGCCTTCGACACGCGCGACACCATGAGAAGCTCGCGCCCCAGAAGCGAGTCCGGAATCTCGAAATAGAGCTTTTCCTTGAACCGATGGGTCGTAATCAGCCCGTCGTCCGTCCGGGCCGAGTCCGGGACCACCTCGCTGAGAGGCTTGATCCCATTTCCGTCGTCCGACTCGCCTTGGGCCTGCTGTGCCTTGGCGGCGGCCTGTTGCTGATCGGCGCTCGACGACCCGCTTAGAAGGGCGCAGCCGGTGGTGGTTCCAATAAGAAAGAAGGCGAGGCCCCAACGCGTCCATCGTCGAAGGGACCGGGCATAGTTGTGCATACTGGCAAAGAGAGGAGGGCGAGGGCAGTGCATCGAGCCCTTCCCAGGCGGACGGTTCCCGCGGGAAGGCAGGGGGAACCCACGGTAGGGACCGCGCGCTCCCGTACCATGAAGCGAAGCAACTCCACGAAAGGCAACCGATTGCCGTGTTCGTGTGCCAGACTGCACCTAGACGTTGCGGATGGGAGCCCTGAATGGCCCAATCGGACAGAACCTCTCCGCTTTTCCGCCCCGCCTCGCGTCCGCCCTCCGCTACCCCCCAATCTGTGCGATGGCGACGAAGAGGAGCACGATGCCCACAAAAATGCCGAGGGCAATGAGGATCTGCCGTTTCACGCGACGATTCATAGCGAGGAAAGTATTGATACACCCGACTCTCGTACCCCCTGACTGGCGACCCGGGCCGCCACCGCCCTGCACGTGTTAAGATCGGAGAAACTGGCGGTCTTTGTCAACCTCGATGCCGCCGCAGTGCACCCGCAGGGACGTGCCGCTACACAAACCGCTTGCTCCGGAGGCACCGCTGGAGCCACTTTTTCTTCCGCTTCAGCAACTCCAAACTCATGTCGGACTGGGCCGTGCGGAAACGGTCCTTGGCCTTCGCGTGCACGTCGCGGATGTGAACGTCCATCCCTCGGTTTTCAAGGGCGTGGGCCACCTGCGTCGCCAGCTCCGAGCATTCCTTACGCAGCTCTTCCTCCTGGGCCGAGAGGTCGAGCGTGTCGGGATCCGGCTCCTCGAAGGGCTGACGCTGCACCTGCAGGTTCGAGTCGCGGCCGTTGTCCTCCAGCTCCAAGCGGTGCGTCTCGATGTCGCCCTCGTCTACGCCCGTGAGCGCCCACTCGGACCGCTCGTCGGTCTGCTCGCTCTTCTCGGGCGACGTGCCCTCCTCGGTCCGGCGGCGGAGGCCCTCCTGCACCTCGCGCGTCATCCAGTCGAGCGTCTCGGAGAGGCCCAGGTCGCCGGACGTGAACACGTCGCACACGTTCGCGGCCTCGTCCCACGGGTCGTAGTAGCGCATGCCGCGGAAGATCTGCTGTAGCGTCTTGGAGCGGGCGCTCACGAGGTCGAGCTTCGCGATCACGCTAATGGGCTTGATGTCGGTGCCCTCCCCGATCATGTCGACCTGCACCATCACGTCCACCTCCCCCTGCCGGTAGGCCTCCAGGCGCTCCTCCCGCTCGTCGCGCGGCACGTCCTGCCCGATGCGCGTGGTGGTGAACCAGCCGTAGCGCCGCTCCATGAAGTCGAGCACATCGGCGGCGTGGCGGTTGCTCATGCAGGTGACGAGCATCTGGTGGTTGCGCCCCTCGCCGGAGCCGATGTG
>Ga0207753_1000019_pt1 | contig 69666 bp, 77 predicted proteins | sample PonA233FremontCA_2_FD_187273 | JGI IMG/M metagenome (GOLD analysis project Ga0207753, IMG submission 187273) | Salt pond sediment microbial community from Fremont, CA, USA - Pond A23 Sediment 3 (SPAdes) | ecosystem: Environmental > Aquatic > Non-marine Saline and Alkaline > Saline | place: USA... | reverse complement strand
TATCTGCAAAGCGCGTCGTAGAAGCAGGAAGCCCCACGCTCAAGCGCGAGCCGTCAGGCGAGCGGTAGGGTGGGGTAGTTCACATCGAACGGCAACCGTTCGATATCGACGCACACGGACAAACGTAACCGAGTTTATATAGTAATCTCAGTCTCTGAGACCCCTAGTAGCTACAACGAGTTACCGCCTGAATCGACGTACTCGCAAGGCTGGCGCGCTGTATTGAGCATGTCAGTTATCTCAACTGTTGATGATTCAAACAGAGCCGTTTGGTTATAAATGATCCCCTACCGATACCCGTTGCTCTCCGGTCTATTTATAACCGATTCGGAGGCCCGTTTTAATGATCGTGACCGGTCAACTCGCCGTACGTCGCGCCAAAGCGATTCTCGAACAGGTCCATCGTCGCCTCTTCGATGTCCCGGTACTGCTCGGTGTCGCCGCCCTCAGCGTGATGAACCGTCGCGTGGATGCGCTGTGCGCACGAAAAGAGCGCGAGGTCGCCGACGATCTCGGGATCGGTCTCCTCGTCCTCACGCATGAGGTCGAGCATCTCGCTCGGCAGCGTTACCTCGTCAGCGTCGTCGTCGCCCTCGATCCGCAGCGTGACTGTCTCGTCTGCCATACATCAGATTTCGGATGGCAACGGAAGGCCCTTCCGGTGTCGTGTGTCAGTTCTGCCACAGGCGACGGTTTGCCCCCGAACGCGCCGGCTATCGGACGATCAGTCGTCCGCTGCGGCGGGATCGGCCGCCTCCTCGGCTCTGCGTTCGAGGTCCTCGAGATAGGCGTCGGCGTCGATGGCGGCTTTCGACCCCATGCCGCCGGCCGTGATGGCCTGCTGGTAGTGGAAATCGACCACGTCGCCGGCGCCGAAGACCCCTTCGACGCCCGTTCGGGTCTGGCCGCCGCCCGAACCGCCGACCGTATCGAGGTAGCCGGCCTCGTCCAACTCGACACCGGTGTCTTCGAGATAGCCGGTGTTGGGGGTGTGGCCGATCGCCATGAACACCGCGCCGACGTTCATGTCGAAGCGTTCGGTGCTTGGATCGTCGAGTTTCTCCTTGGGGTGGCCCTCGGGGTTCCGCGCGAGGGTCACCGACTCGACGCCGTCCGCCGCGGAGCCATCGATCGCAAGCAGTTCGGTGTTGGTTAACACCTTGATCTCCCCGTCGTCCTCATGTTCGCGGACCCGATCGACCCAGTAGTCCTCCGCGCGGAACTCCTCGCGACGGTGGACGATGTAGACGGTGTCGGCGAACTTCGTGAGGAACGTCGCCTCCTCGCAGGCCGCATCGCCGCCGCCGACCACGATCATGTCCTCGTCGCGGAAGAACGCCCCGTCGCAGGTCGCACACGTCGAGACACCGTAGCCCATGAGTTCGTCCTCGCCGGGGACGCCGAGCGTCCGGGCCGACGCGCCCGAGGCCGCGATGAGCGCGTCGGCTGTGTAGACAGTGCCGTCGCGGAGTTCGATCCGGTGGGGCGTCCCCGGATCGACGTCGACGAGGACGCCGGTGTCGATTTCCGCGCCGAACTGCTCGGCCTGGGCCTTCATATTGTTTATAAGCTCCGGCCCGCCGATCCCCTCGGGAAAGCCGGGGTAGTTCGCGACGTCGGTCGTCAGCGTGAGTTGGCCGCCGGGTTCGGGTCCCTCAAGCACCAGCGGGTTATTGTTCGAGCGTGCGGCGTAAATGGCCGCCGACAGCCCCGCGATCCCGGAGCCGGCGATAATGAGTCGTCGGTGTTCAGCGTCGTCTGTCATGTTGAAATGTAGTTTGCCATCGTGTATGTAGCTTGTGCTGGTTCCCCCGATTGGGTCGAAACCGGGTGCCGTCGGGGGATCGACTCGGCTGTGGTGTTGACGGTCGTCATCGTTCGTATGTGTCGGTCAGTCTCGCGAGCGTCAGCGCGGCCGCCGGCAGGAACACGAACGAAGTCACGAGCGCGAACGTCATCGCGAGCGCGACCGCGATCCCGAAGTTCGCAAGAACGGGAAAGTCCGAGATGCCGAGGACGCCGAAGCCGAAGAGCGTCGTCGTTCCCGAGCCGATAACCGGGCGGGACTTCTTGACCATCGCCTCCCGCATCGCTGCCTCGGGGGTGGCCCCGCGGGCGAACATCTCCTCTTTGAACCGCTCGTGGACGTGGATTCCGTAGGTGATTCCGGCCCCCAACGCGATCGATCCTGTCGCGACGGTCAGGGGGTTCCATGGGATCTCGAAGAGGTACATCATCATCGAGATGAGCATCACGGCGCTGACGGCGACGCTGATGATCAAAAGCGCCGACTCCCGGGCCGACCGGAGCGCGGCCGTCAAGAACAGAAACGCCATCCCGAAGCTCAGGAGGGTCATCGGGTCCCGGCCCGAGGTGACGTTTTCGATGACGTTTCGATTGACGACCGGCTTCCCGGTGACAGCGACGCGCTCGGTCCCGAAGTGCCACTCCGCCTCCGCCTCGATATCGTCGACGAGATGTCTGACCTCCTCGCCCTCCACATCGGCGACGAACAGCTGGATGAGGATCTTGTTCGGCGTCTCCGAGCGCGAGCTGATCGGCAGGAGCTCGTTTTCGGCCTGCCGGTCGACGGTTTCGAGCAGCCGCGCCCGACGTTCGGGGATGTCGCCGACGGCCATCTCGGTCGCACTCACGGAGCTCATCGCGGCGTTAATGTCGTCGTGCTCTTCGATCGCCGTTTCGAACGCCGACGCCCGCCGGAACGTCGCCGGGGAGTAGGTGTCGGTCCCCTCCACGGTGACGTACATCACATTCGGGCTCTCAGCGGTGTCTTGCAGGTCCTCGAGATCCTCGCGTTCCTCGATGTCCGGCCAGTAGTCGAGCATCTCCTGTGTCGTCGGCACGTCGTGATACACGGCTGCCCCACCGCCGATAGCGGCCACCATGATGAGCAACACCACGATTGGTGAGGCGGCAATAGCTCTCGAACCACCGTCGACGAACTGTTCGAGTCGCCCACCCGAGGCGTTATCAGCGTCGTCGGCGTCGTTCGGCCCTAACGACGACTCCTCGGACGTGTCCGAGCCGCCGTAGGCGCCGTCGTCGAAGTGGACCAACAACGCGACGAGATACGTGAGCGAGAGCACAGTCGCGGCCACGACGCCGAAGGCAGCGGTCGCGCCCAGTTGTCGCGTCGGTGGCACCGCCGAAACCAAGAGCGCTCCCAGGCCGATTGAGGTGGTCGCCATCGCGAGCAACAGTGTGTTGCCGGTCGTCCGGGCGGCAGCCCCGGCGGCGTCGACCGGCTCGCGGCCGTTCTCGCGCTCCTCGATGTAGCGGGTGTGCAACTGGAGGCTGAAGTCGATCCCTAACCCGAGCGCGATGGGCAACACGCCGAGCATGATGGCGTTGAACTGGAAGCCGACGAGTCCCATCATCCCCAGCATGTAAATCAGCGCGACCATCGCGGTCGAGAGCGGAAGCGCTACCTCCCAAGTCCGCTCGACCCGCCCGCGCATGACGAGGAACACGATGGTGAAGATGATCGCGAACGCGATCGCGAACAGTTGGACCATCTCGGGAAGCATCAGCCCGAAGGCGGCGGTCTCGAACACCGGGGTCCCGGTGATAGTCACGTCGACGTGCGGCGGGAGCCACGTCGCGTCGGTCTCGTCGACGACGGTCTCGGAGACTACGCCGCCCTCGGTGCCCGGCAGGAATCCGAAGTACTGGTCCTCGGCATCCGGAACGTCGACTTCACCGTAGGTCGCGATGACGAACGCCGTCCCGGGATCGGGGTTCAGGTTTGTGACGAGGCGTTCGGCGCTCGGGTCCATCGCAGCGGTCCGGTCGATCGCCGCCCGGACGCCGCGTTCGGTCTCGGGGATCTCGCCGCCGTTGCCGGCCCGAACGACGTCGGCAAGGCTCGTCACCGAGGTGAACTCGTCGGCCGACGTATAGCGTCGGTCAAGACGATCGATGGCCCGGATGGTCTCGGGGTCGTACAGCTGGTCGGTCTCGACGGCGACGTACACTGCGTTGCCGACATCGAACTCGCCGTCGGCTTTGACCTCCTGCCAGTCTTGGTTAACCTGGGAGTCGTCGTCGATGTACAACTCCATCCCCAGGCTCATGTACACCGATGTGGCCGCAATGCCCATCGATGCGACGACCAATACGGCGACGATGGCGAAGATCACACGGCGGTTCTCCGCCGAGAAGCGACCGATGCGCTCGAGTTGGTCACGCAGTGGTGTGCTGTCGTCGCTCATGATGGGATGTGGGATCGTCGACAGTGGGTGTGCTGTCGGTCGGTTCGTCCGGCCGCCGGCACGACCGGGATACTGTGCTCAAACACGTCAGTTTCCAGGGAAGCTCCCCTGACGCCTCCGTGAATAGACGATGCCGCCGACGGCGACGAGCGAGAGTAGGCCGCCTGGAACGAGCCAGAACGGCAGGAGGCCGCCGCTCGACTCGACCTCAACGGGCAGTCGGTAGACGTTCGACATCTTTGTTTTGCCCTTCTCGTCGTCGTATCGGAGATCCATCGCGACTGAGTAGGTCTTGGGGTTGGCGTCGCTGGTCGCCGAGAGTTCAAACGTCATCGTGGTCGTCTCGCCGGGGGCGAGCGCCTCGACGTAGCCCGCGTCGTCGTCGCTGTCAAGCGGGTCGCTGGTCCCGAGTTTCGCCTCGACGTCGGTGAGCCGCTGGTCGCGGTTGTTCGTCACCTCAACTTCGATGAGCCGCGAGGAATCCGCCGTGATCGTGGCGTCCGTGATTTCGACGAGGAAGGCGTCGCGGCGCTCCTGAATGTCGATGACGAGCGAATGGTCGGGATCGGCGCGGCGCTCGCCGTCCGCGGTCCGGTAGCCGACGTTCACATCGAGTGTCTTCGAGACGGGGTCGGCCTCACGGCCGAGGTCGAACGGAAGGTCGATTGTTGTCGACTCACCGGGAGCCAACGTACCGGCCGAGACGGAATTCTCGAGCAGCCGAACGTTCGGGTACTCGCCGGCAAGATTAACCGACACGTCGTGGGCGGTCACCGGCCCATCGTTGGTAATCGTCACCGCGACATCGCCTTCCTCGTCAGCGTGCAACGTTGTCTCGTCGGCGGTCATCGAGAACGCCTGCTCTGCGATCGTCTCGACCCCGGCCGAGAGACCGTCGTCGTCGTATCCCCGGATTCCGTCGGGGTCGGTGTACCTGACCGTGCCGTCGAGTTCGTACGTCCGTTCGGGGGCGTCGGGGGCGACGCTGACCTCGTAGGCGACGGCTTTCGTCTCGCCGGGCGCGAGCCGGTCGATTCGGGCGGTGTCCCCCGATCTCTCGCCGAATGTGAGCATCGAACTCGGGGATTCGAGCCGCACCGCGACGTCTCGGGCCGGTTCGGCACCGATGTTCTCGACGTCGATGGCGACCGTTCCCGTTTCGCTGATCTGGACGGTGGTGTCCTCGGTGCCTGTCAGCGCGAATCGGGGGCCGTCGTCGATCTCTATCTCGACGGTTCGGGTAACCGTCCGCGTGCGGTCGTACTCGACCTCACCGCGGGGGAAATACCCCGACGTGTAGGAGTACTCGAGTTCGACATCGATCTCGTACTCGCCGGGATCGGCGTCCTCGGGAACGTCGATGGCGATGGGCGCGGTCGTGGGTTGGTTCTCCGAGACGCTGCCGACCGAATGACGGCCGGACTCGACGCTGATCGGCGCGTCGTCGGCGTCGACCTCGATCCGAACGTTTCGGGCGACCGTCACCCGATCGCGGTTCTGTGCGGTACCGAAGTCAGCTTTGGCGTCGTTGGCGATCTGCAGTTCGAGTTGAGTGCTCGTTCCCGGCGTTAGCGTGGGATCGGGGACGAACACCTCGAGATCGGGATCGCCGCCGGCCGCGCCCTGTGCACCGACGCTTCCGGCGATCCCGGAGACGAGAAGCGAGGTGACGACAGCGAGGCCGACGACGGTTGTGAGCACCCGACGACCGAGGGTCCCGCTCCCGCTATCAGTCGTTCCACTCATTTCGACCGCCCCCGAACGGAGCGGCGCTCGATCTTCGGTACCGTCGAGCGCATGCTCGCAGTTTCGAGGTTCTGTCCTGCAGATCCGCGCGACCGCGGTGCCGTCCCGCTCCGTGGTTCGGCCTGGTGAGCAGTCATTCGTTATCTATACAATACTATGGAATACAGGTACTTATACCGACCGGTTCGACGGGGGGTTAGTTCTCCGGCTCATCGGCTTCCGTGACTGCCACGACCGGAACGTCGACGGTGCGGATGATCCGTTCGGTGACCGAACCGAGGAGGTGCCGTCCAACCCCCTGGCGTCCGTGGGTTCCCATCACGACGGTGTCGACATCGTTGTCTCCGATGTACTCCTCGATAGTCCGGTGAACCGTCCCGCGAACGACCGATGTCGTGGTTTCGACGCCCCGTTCCTCGCCCGCTTGCCGGACGCGGTCGACTGCCTTCTCTCCGAGTTGCTCGATCTGTGAGACGGCTTCGGGGTAGCCACCGCCGACGCTCTCCAACGGCCCGCTGTCCACCACAAACAACCCGTGAACTGAGCCATCACATCGGTCAGCCAAATAAACTGCGTGCCTGACCGCCGCGTCCGAGGCCTCGCTCCCGTCTGTCGGAACCAGTATTTTGCTATACATACACATCTATCGAAGACATAGGTACAAAAATCCGGCGTCGATACCCACCGTTCGGGCGTGGGGCTCGAACGCACAACGGTATCGTGTGGCTGTGGATTTCAAATACCCAACAGCATGAACGCCGCCAGCGCGCCCGCGAGGATGACCGCGACACCGATGAGCATCCCTAGGACGGCCAGTTGGCTCATCGCGCGTTCGGCCTCCTGGAACGTTCCGACGGGCGTGCGCTGGGACGACATCGATATCGGATCAACAGCGGGAGGATACATGACATCCACGGTCGTTTCGGTCGGTCGTACCGCCGCTCAAGTCGCACAGATGCCGTGGTCGCGTCAGCACGGTCACTCCGAGAGGGCCTCACGCAGTGTCTTGAGCGCGCGCCGACCCGCCTGTCGGTCGGTCGGACACTCGATCGGGTCCGTCGACCCTCGCTCCACGACGAGTGCGACCTCCCGAGCCGAGAGCCAGTAGCCGACGACGACGACGGCACCCAAGCCGATCAAAATTCCGCTGAACAGAAGTACGGTGCCGAGGAGCCGGCTCGCCCACCCGAGCGTTCGGACGATCGATTCCAAGCCGCTCGCACCCGGGGCGCGGGGGACAGCGACGAGTTCTCCCGGCGACACCGCCAACAGGAGCGCGCCGACCGCGAGCGCGGCGAGCGCGTACAGAAGCGCACTGGGTACGTACCCGAGAAGCGCCCGCCCACCCGTTCGCCGGAGCGCAATCGACGTGACGTTCGGTCGTGGGGTCCTGACGACGGCGGGGTCCCGGTCTGGATGGTAACTGAGGACGCTCCGGTCGGTGACGGCAACCCACCCAGCCGAAAGCTCAACCGCGGTGACCGGCGTCTCGCCCGGCAGGAGGCGGTCGTTGGGATCGGGAGCCGACGACGGCATATCGGTCCGGTCGAGGACTCCGGGCTCCCTGAGAGGGTTCGACATCGTTCTTCGTCGATAGTTCCGGGGAACGCAACAAGTAGGCTCGGCCGGTTTCGGCACCCGAAGCGACTCGGCGATTCGAGGGTAGCTGAAAGCTTGAGGCGAGCTATATCACAGATCCGAGGCGAGATAGCCAGCGATCTCGTAGGCACCCTCCGCGGCTGCGAGGTCAGGACGCTCGGCTCGGATCGCGGTGACATCGCGTTTCAGCTCCTCGGTTAGCCGCGTTTCGACCTCGTCGACGACACCCGGCAGACACGCCATCCCCCCCGTCAGCACGATCGGCTTTTCGAGAGCGAGTTGGTACACTTTCATGTAGCTGTTCGCGAGTTCGGGGAGAAAGCCGTTCGCGACCTCGTCGACCACCTCGTCGATGTACTCGTCGCAGGCGTCCATCACGCTGTCCTCGATCGTAAACTCGTGGGAGCCGCCGCCGGGCTGTTGGATGACGTCGGTAAAGGGTTCGAAGGACTCGAAGTCGGCGTGTTGCTCCTTGTATTCTCGGGCGGTCGTGAGGTCGATGTTGACCCGTCCCTGGGTCTCTTCCTCGACGTAGTTCGCGATTCGCCGGTCGATTTCGTTGCCGGTGATCGAGCCCGTCGAAAGCGGGACGAGCTGTTCGCCCCGGCGGTACGCACAGACCTCGAGGTTAGTCGAGCCCATGTTGACCGCCACAAAGATGTCGTCGATCGCGCCCAGTTCGTCCTCGAAGGCCGGCAACGAGCCACAGAGAGATTCGGGATAGCTCCGGACCAACTCCCCGCCGATCGAACTATCCTCGATGACCGCCTCGAGATTCGCCAACCCGGCTTCGTTGTCGATCGTCGGGATCGCGTACACGACGGCGCTGTCCTTGGGGACGTCGTTGGCTGCCAGCAGTTCCGTAAAAAAGGTCGTCGCCGACTCGGCGCTGTCGTCGTCCTCCGGTAGCCCCGACCGGAGCATGAACTCGACCGTGTCGGGGTACTCGGTTGCGGCCTCCTCGCCGTAGAGGACGCGTTCGTCGCCGGTCAACACGTCCTCGTAGGTCGCCAGACACGTCAGCGTCCGGACGACCTCGGTTCCCTCGCCGTCCGGCGACGGATAGACGATGACGGTTCTCGTACTGCCGAGTTTGACGCCGACCGGGGCGACGCCGTCGTTCCCCTGTACCGCGTCCGAGTCGGTCGTCGACGCCTCGCCGCTATCGGTCGTGCGTTCGCTGTCAGCTACGCTTTCATCGGCGTCGGCCGCGCTTTCGTTACCATCTGTCGCGCCTGCATCACTATCAGCTGCCCTCCCGTCATCGGATTCCGTCTCGCTCATACCGGACTATCGCCCGAGGCCGTGATATAAGCTTTCCTCGTAGGTGCCAACGAGGATTTATGTACAATCATGGGGGCAGGGTAGCCCATGCCCGAACTGACCCTCGGACGCCGCAGGACGCTGAAACGAACCGCCGCGGTCCTGGCAGGGACCGGGACCGCACTGGGAATCGGATACGCCGGATCACGGCCGTCAGCCGCGCTCGAGGCGGACGACCGATTTCTTGCCGACGATGTCCGGGTCGAGCGAAACGACGGTGAACTGGACGCAGTCACGATCGCACCGACGTTCGAACTCGCGTGGGCAGATTTCGGCGGCGGCGTCAAGGCCGTCGAAGTGACGATCTCGGCTGCCCTCGACGGTGTGCCTGGGTTCGACGTGCTGTTCAATGCCTCGACGGCCGATGGGGCCGTGACAGTCGAGGGCGACGAGTTCGGGCGGACGGATGGGTCAGCGACGATCACGATCGATCGTCTCGACCTGACTGCGACCGGCTCCGCGGTTACCCTCGATGACTTCGGCGGCGACTTGGCACCGGGAGCCTCAAGGACGACGGGCGTCGAGCTGACAGCTCGAATCGACGTTGTCGGCGCGCAGTCGGAGACGGTGACGACCGTCGAGACGACGTCGTTCGTCGTGACCGTACACAACCCCGAGGGGGAGACCTCGACGGTCGGGCGGGCAAACACCGACGCGGCGTGATCGCGGGCGGGTTCGAGGTGGGGGTCTGAAGGGGTGAGTCTGAGGGGGCGGTGGTCGGCGCCGAATCGCGCGGTCGGATCGAGTCGTCGTCGGATACAAGACGGTGCCGCGGGACGATCCGATATGGACCTCTCCGAATTCAGTGGCCGACTGGACGACCGCCTCAACCACGACGCGTACGCCGATGTCGACGCCAGCGCCAACGGGCTTCAGGTCGGGCCAGCCAACGGATCCGTCGAACACGCTGCGTTCGCCGTCGACGGCGCAGAGCCGACAGTCCGAGAAGCGGCGGCCACCGGGGCCGATGTCCTCGTCGTTCACCATGGGTTCGTGTGGGGCGGCCTGGACCGAGTGACCGGCCCCGAATACGACCGCATCGCCTCGTGTATCGACGCCGGCGTTGCTCTGTACGTCTCTCACCTCCCGCTTGACGGCCACGACGGGCTCGGTAACGCTGCCGGCTTGGCGTCGTTTCTGGGTTGTGAGAGGTGCGAACCGTTCGGCGAGTACGGCGGCGTCACGATCGGTCAGCGCGCCCGTCCGGCGTCGCCGTGGTCGATCGAAGGGCTCCGCGATCGGCTCGCCGAGCTCGATACCGGCGGTCAGCCGGTCCGGACCCTCGAGTTCGGCCCGGAGACGATCGAGGACATCGCGATCGTGACCGGCTCGGGGGCCGACTGGATCCGCGAGGCGGCCGACGCCGGAGTCGACGCACTCGTTACTGGAGAGGGCAAACAGAAGGCCTACCACGAGGCGCGAGCGGCCGGACTGAACGTGTTCCTCGCCGGCCACTACGCGACGGAGACGTTTGGCGTCCAGCGGCTCAACGAACTCGTCGACGATTGGGGGATCGAGACGACGTTCGTCGACCACCCGACTGGGCTGTAGGCCGACGGGCCGCGCTCAGAGCACGCCGGTCGTCGTCGCTGCCTCGATCGCCGCTTCCTCGTCGATGCCGTCGCCCAAGATCGTGTAGCGGTCCCGTATCCCGTGGGCGCTCGTCATCGCCCGGACGAACTGTTCGTTCTCGATCCCGAGCCCGTCGGCGGTCGTCGGCGCGTCGATTCCGGCGAGTGCGTCCCTGACGCGGCGCCACTCGCCGCCCTCGCCGCTGTGGAGATACTCCGTGACGATCGAGGCGACGCCGACTTGGTGGCCATGTAGCGCCGCGTCGGGCGAGAGCCGGTCGAGTTGATGAGAGATGAGATGTTCGGCCCCCGAGGCTGGCCGCGAGGAGCCGGCGATCGACATCGCGACGCCCGAGGAGACAAGCGCCTTCACGACGACCCACGCGGATTCTTCGAGCCCGCGCTTGATCGAGGCTGAACGGTCGACCAGCATCTCGGCCGTCATTTGCGAGAGCGCACCCGCGTACTCGCTGTACTCGACGTTTTTCAACCGGTGAGCGAGTTGCCAGTCCTTAACCGCAGTGTAGTTCGAGATGATGTCGGCACACCCCGCCGTCGTCAATCGCCAAGGGGCCGCCGCGATGAGTTCCGTGTCGGCGACAACCGCCAGCGGTGGGTGTGCGGCGACAGAGTGGCGGGTATCGCCATCCGGAACGGACCCGCGCCCGGAGACGATGCCGTCGTGGCTGGCCGCCGTCGGGACGGAGATGAGCCCACAGCCGCGCTCGTCGGCGGCCATCTTTGCGATATCGATCGGTTTGCCGCCCCCGAGGCCGACGAGATAGCCCGCGTTCGCGGCGTCGGCCGCCGCCAACACGTCCTCGACGGTAGAGAACGTCGCCTTTTCGACCGTCGTGATCGCGGGATCGATCCCGATCCCCTCGAAGTCGGCCTGGAGCCGGTCGGCCGCCAACGCTCGCGGCGACGGGGTGGTGACGATCAGCGGCCGGCCGTCGAGGTACAGTTCCTCGACGACGTCGACGACCCGATCCAGAACGCCGTGGCCGACGACGACGCTCCGCGGGAGGCGGATCCACGTCGATTTCTCGAACATATCGTCCCTGTGTAGAGCGAGCGTAAAACCGTTCTCCCAGCCGACGGCTGTCGGTTTTTCAGACGGCTTCGTCAGCTCTGGTCAGGATATATAACTGAGCAGCCGTCAGTTTGACCGCCTCCTCGGGGTGAACACGGAGGAATCCCACCATGGGATTTCGGCTTCGCCGTCGGCTTTACGGTTTCAACCCGTACGCAGAGGGAGCCGGCACCATACCGGGGGAACCGCCGCTGGTTTCCTGCCCCCTATGATTCGTGGCTGGTCTCTCACTGATTCTGTAGCAACCGATGCTACACAGGGCTATATAAAAAGGGCCCGTGGTGGGGAATCCGCCAATCTACGTCCGTGGATTGCTACTGGTGTGTCCGCTTATCTCTCGCCTGTTCGCCCCTGGGTTCCGGCTGGGTGTCGGGCCACTCGTCACGCTGTGAAAAGCGGAGGTATGCGCTCGTCTCTCTATCACGGTGACGTCCGCTCACACCCGAAGCGGTGGGCGGGAGTCACATAAATTCCGAGTTCTCCGGTCCGTTGGTGACGTGCACCTCGAACGGTTGCGTACCGACGTGGCTTTGCTCGACGAGATGCCAGTACGTCTCCGCCAACTCATCGGGGTCGAGGAACGTATCGTCGTCGCGGTCGGGAAATCGCTCGCGGATGTCGGGCGTGTCGATCTGGCCGTCAAGAACGATATGAGCGACGTGGATCCCCTCCGGACCGAACTCTTGAGCGATGTCCATCGCCATCCCGCGGGCGGCGAACTTCGCGGCGGTGAAACCGATGGTCCCGCCGAGGCTCCGCACCGCCGAGGTCGCGCCGGTGAAAAGCACTGTTCCGCCGCCGGTTTCGAGCATGTCGTCGACGGCCTCCTGCGAGCAGACGAACGCACCGCGGCCGTTGACCGCCCACGAGCGCTCGAACGCCTCGACGCTCGTGTCCATGAGGCCGCTCCAAGAGGGCGAACTGGCGTGATTGACGAGGATGTCGACCGGGCCGAACGCCTCGCGGACGGCGTCGAACCCCGACCTGACGGCTTCGACGTCGGTGAGGTCGGTCGGGACCGCGAGCCCTTCACCCGGGCCGGGGAGGTCGTCTGCGAGTTCCTCGAGGTACGCCGCCGAGCGGGCGAACAACGCGACCTGACATCCCTCGGCGGCGAACCGCCGTGCGAGCGATTCACCGAGCCCCGGGCCGACGCCGGCGATAACTGCGGTGTGAGTCATACGCTCGCGTTGATCGTGTGGAATAAAAAAGGACGCTGCTTACTCTTCGATGCCGGAGATCGCCTCGCCGAGACCGTCAACCGGGCGGTCGGCGAGCGCGTCGTCGACCGAGTCGGGCAGTCCGAACCGGTATCGATCGGGATCGGCGTCGTCGCGCAGTTCCGTCCGGCCGTGGTAGACGGAAATGGCGGTGTCGAGATGGAGCCGGACGGCCTCTAAAAGCGCCTCCGCCTCCAGGGGTTGGCCTCGACGCTCGATTTCCTCGACGGACGCGCTGGGCGGCGCGTTGAACGCCCGCTGGGTGATGATCGGTCCCTGGTCGAGGTCCGTCGTCACGTAGTGGGCGGTGACGCCCGCGATGCGAACACCTTCCTCGCGGGCCTGTCGGTACGGCTCCGCGCCGGGGAACGAAGGCAGGAGCGAAGGGTGGATGTTGATGATTCGGTCCTCGTACCGGAAGACGACGTTCGGGCTCAGAATCCGCATGTAGCGGGCCAACACGATGAGGTCAGTGTCGTACTCGTCGAGGAGTTCGAGCAGTCGCCCCTCGTCCGGGGTGCCCTTTTCATCGCCGATATCGTGGAAGTCGACGCCGTAGTGTTCGGCGAGCGGTTCGAGGTCGTCATGATTGCCGATGATGACGCTGATGTCGGCCCCGAGTTTCCCGTCGGCCCACGCCTCGAACAGCGCCTCGAGACAGTGGGACTCCTTGGTGACGAGGACGGCGATGGTTCGGGTTTCGCGGTCGGCAGGAAACCGGACTTGGATGTCGACGCCGAGGTCGTCGCCGAGTTCCGAGAGCGCCTCGCGGAGCTCCCCGCGGGTACAGCTCATCCCGCTCGTGTCGACGGTCATCGTCATCCGGAAGATCCGGTCTCGGACGGCCTGGTCGAGGTCCTCAATATTGATATCGCGCTCGAAGAGCAGCGTCGTGACGCGGGCGATGAGCCCGGTGTCGTCCTCGCCGACGACGGTGATCTCGGTGTACTGTCGGCTCACGGCCGCCACCTCCGCGGCGGTGCGACGGGCGAAGTCATACTCCCGTGTGGGAGGCGGGCTGTAAAAAGGGGCTCGAAAGCGGGTCGGGCGGCGTGGGGGAGTCGACCACGCGTGTCGTTGGCCCGGCGAGCCGACCCGGTCGATCCCGGGAGCGGTGGGCGTCCCACCGGCGAGTATCGCACCTTTTAGGCCCCCGCCACCGAAATCGCGGGTATGTACGACGGCCTGAAGGGGTTCCGCGAGTTCTACCCCGGCGAGATGTCCGCCCGACGGGAGCTAACCGACACGGTCGAAGAGCGGATCCGGCGGTACGGCTTCCGAGAGATCGGGACGCCGGCACTCGAGCGCACGCAAATGTACGTCGATAAGTCCGGCGAGGAGATCACGGAGGAGCTGTACGCCTTCGAGGACAAGGGCGGTCGGTCGGTCTCGCTCACGCCGGAGTTGACACCGACGGTCGCGCGGATGGTCGTCGAGACGGGTGGCGAACTCTCGAAGCCGATCAAGTGGTTCTCGACCCGAGCTTTTTGGCGCTACGAGCAGGTCCAACAGGGCCGGTTCCGGGAGTTCTACCAGACCAACGTCGACATCTTCGGCTCCGAACGCCCCGAGGCTGACGCCGAAATCCTCGCCGTCGCCGCCGACACGCTGGGTGATCTCGGGCTCTCAGCCGAGGACTTTGAGTTCCGGGTCTCACATCGAGATATCCTCGGCGGCCTGCTCGAGTCGCTTGACAGCGACGTCGAGACGGCCGACGCGATCCGAGCGGTCGACAAACAAGAGAAGATCGACCGCGAGGAGTACCACGAACTGCTCGTTGAGGCGGGGCTGACGCGGGGCGAGGCCGAACGGTTCGACAAGGTGCTCGGGACAGACGACCTCGATGACCTCGTCACATTCGCGGGGACCGACCGCGTGGAAGCGGCGGTCGAGAACCTGCGAGCCGTACTGGAGGCGGCGGCCGATTTCGGCGTCCGAGACCACTGTACAATCTCCTTAGAAACCGCTCGCGGGCTCGATTACTATACCGGCGTCGTCTTCGAGTGCTTCGACACCGCCGGGGAGGTTTCGCGGTCGGTCTTCGGTGGCGGGCGTTACGACGACCTGATCGAGGGGTTCGGGGGCCAGCCGACACCCGCCGTCGGCGTCGGGATCGGTCACGAGACGCTCTCGCTTCTGTGCCAGCGGGCGGGGGTCTCCCCCGAGGAAGCGACCGAAACCGACTATTACGTCCTGACAGTTGGGGACACCCGGGACGTCGCCGCAGAAATCGCCCGCGACCTCCGCGAACTCGGCCACGTCGTCGAGGGCGATCTCAACGACAGGGGGTTCGGCGATCAGCTCTCCTACGCCGACGGGATCGGCGCGGAGACGGTCGTCGTAGTCGGCGAGCAGGACCTCGCAGAAGACTGCGTGACCATCAAGGATATGACCTCCGGCGAGCAAACGCAGGTCCCACTCCAGGGGTTCCCGCCGAGCGAGGGACGGCCGACGTACGACGACTACGGGGGGTGAAGCCCGCCGGATCGACTCGGGGAGGGCGGGCCGGTCGTCCCGGTGGTAATGTCTGACGCAGATTTATACGTGCGGGGGAATGAAACGGATGTATGTCCGGGAACCGAGTCGACGAACTCGAGGCGAAAGTGCGCGAACTCGAAGCGACGATCGAAGGGCTGACTGACGAACTCGTCGAGACGAAGGAGCGATTGGGCGCTATCGAGGACGAGACGGGGATCGAACCCGACGCCCTCGAGAGCCGACTCTCGCGGACGTCCCGGAACCGGGGCAACGAGCGCTCCGAGGCCGACGACGAGGGGCCCGAGGGCGCTGACTCCGCCGAGAGAGCGGAAACTACCGATGGGGACGACGCGGACGACGAGACGGCGGATTCGACGGGTGACGACATCATCGTGGCCTGAGCCGGACGACACACCTCAATGCATATCAAAGCGCTCGTCCTCGACAACTTCAAGAGCTTCGGCCGCAAGACCCGAATCCCGTTATACGAGGATTTCACCACTATTAGTGGCCCGAACGGCTCGGGGAAATCCAACATCATCGACTCGGTGCTGTTCGCGCTCGGGCTTGCCCGCACGTCGGGTATCCGGGCGGAGAAGCTGACTGATCTGATCTACAACCCCGGCCATGACGACGAGGACGACGGGTTCGCCGGGGAACGCGAGGCGAGCGTCGAGGTACTCCTTGACAACGCCGACGGGACGCTGTCGCGAGAACAGGTCGTTTCGGCGGCCGGGTCAGAGAAAGTCGGCGACGTCGGTGAGATCTCTGTCCGACGGCGGGTCAAACAGACCGACGAGGACACCTACTACTCGTATTATTATCTCAATGAACGGTCGGTCAACCTCTCCGACATCCGCGATCTGCTTGCACAGGCGGGGGTGACGCCGGAGGGGTACAACGTCGTGATGCAGGGCGACGTGACCGAGATCATCACCATGACCGCCGGGGCGCGCCGCGAGATTATCGACGAGATCGCCGGTGTCGCCCAGTTCGACGCGAAAAAGAAGGACGCCTTCGGCGAGCTCGAGACCGTTCAAGAGCGCGTGGACGAGGCCGAACTTCGCATCGAAGAGAAACAAGAGCGCCTCGATCGTCTCGCGAACGAACGCGAGACGGCGCTCGAGTACAAGAAACTCAAATCCGAGAAGGAGGAGTACGAGGGGTATCTCAAGGCCGCGGAACTCGAAGACAAACGCGAGGAACTCGAAGACGTGCGCGCGTCAATCGAGGAGCGGACGGCCGAACTCAAGGAACTTCAGCGCGAACTCGACAAGCGGCAGGGGCGTCTCACGCGGCTCGAGGAGGACCTCGCCGATCTCAACGCCGAGATCGAACGAAAGGGCGAAGACGAACAGCTCGAAATCAAACGCGAGATCGAGGAGGTCAAGGGCGAGATTTCGCGGCTCGAAGACCGGATCGAGGCGGAAAACGAACGCATCGAGGCGGCCGAAGACGAACGCAGACAGGCGTTTGTCGCGATCGACCGCAAGAGCGAGACCGTCGAGGAACTCGAGGCGGACATCCGGAACAAAAAGGTCGAGAAGTCATCGCTGAAAGCCGACGTCCAAGAGAAAGAAGCCGATCTCGAGTCGGTCGAGGCCGAGATCGAGGCGGTCGATTCGGAGTACGAGTCCGTCCGAAACGAACTGGAGGAGCGCCGCGAGGCGCTCCAAGAGCTGAAGGACGAGCGCAACGAACTCCAGCGGAAGCAAGACCGGCTGCTCGACGAGTCCAGGCGACGGACAAACGAGGAACGAGAGGCCGAAGAGAAGATCGAGGCCGCGGAAACCAAGCTTCCCGAACTCAAGGCCGAGCGATCGGATCTCGAAAACGAACTCGAAAAGGCGAGAAAGAACCGCGGGACGATCACTGAGGTCGTCGAGGATCTAAAGGCCGAGCGGCGGGCGTTACAGGAAGATCTCGAGTCGATTGAGGACGAGATATCGGCAAAACAGGGCGAGTACGCCGAACTTGAGGCGCGGGCGGGCGAGAGCGGAGACACCTCTTACGGTCGGGCGGTGACGACGGTGTTGAACGCCGACATGGAGGGCGTTCACGGGACAGTTGGCCAGTTGGGGGGGGTGACCCCGGAGTACGCCACGGCGTGTGAGACGGCCGCGGGTGGCCGCCTCGCGAACGTCGTCGTCGACGACGACGGCGTCGGCCAGCGCTGTATCGAACACCTCAAATCGAGAAACGCCGGCCGGGCAACGTTCCTCCCGATGACGGAGATGCACGGCCGGTCGCTGCCCTCGGTTCCCGACCTGCCGGGCGTGGTCGATTTCGCCTACAACCTGATCGACTTCGACCGGACGTACGCCGACGTGTTCTCATACGTCGTCGGCGACACCCTGGTCGTCGAAGACATGGCGACCGCACGCGACCTGATGGGCGATTTCCGGCTCGTTACCCTTGAGGGCGACCTCGTCGAGAAGTCGGGCGCGATGACCGGCGGGTCGAGTTCCGGATCGCGGTACTCCTTCACGAAGAGCGGGAAGGGACAACTCCAGCGGGTCGCAGAACGAATCACGGAACTGGAGGATCGAAAGCAGTCCGTCCGAGAGGAGTTCCGGGACGTCGAATCGCGGCTGGAGGATGCCCGCGATCGCCAGACCGACGCGGCCGAGCAGGTCCGCGACGTCGAGTCCGACATCGAGTCGATCGACGAGAAACGCGAGACGACAGAGGAGCGAATCGAGGCGTTGAAGACGGAACTCGAGGAGATCGAGTCCGAGCGCGAGTCGGTCGCCGACCGGATGGATGAGATTGAGGCCGATATCGATGGGGTGGACGCCGAGATCCGGCACACCGAGGCCGATATCGAGGAACTTGAGGCCGAGATCGCCGACTCGGAAATCCCGGAGTTGACCGAGCGCGCCGAGGCGATCCGCGAGGAGATCGCGGGGCTCGAAGAGCGGATGAGCGAACTCGACGGCGAACTCAACGAACTCGAACTGGAGAAACAGTACGCTGAGGAGGCGATCGAGGACCTTCACGATGACATCGAGGCGGCCCAAAACGGGAAGGCCGAGGCCGAAGCACGCGTCATCGAACTCGAGGACGACTTGGAGGCCGAGCGCGGGAGGCTCGAAGCCAAGGAGGAGGCGGTCGCCGATCTGGAGGAGGAACTGGCCGATCTCAAGTCCGACCGCGAGGAATTAAAGAACGAACTCGCGGACGCGAAATCGGCCCGCGACGAGAAACGGGAGGCCGTCTCACGTGTCGAATCACGGCTTGATGACTTAGGCGACACCGAGTCACGCCTCGAGTGGGAGGTCGAGGAACTCGAATCGCAGGTCGGCGAGTACGACCCGGAGGCGATCCCGGATCACGACGCGGTGACAGCCGAGATTTCGCGGCTCGAGGGCGAGATGAACGCGCTTGAACCGGTCAACATGCTCGCCATCGAGGAGTACGACGAGGTCGAGGCCGAACTCAACGAGCTCGAACAAAAGCGGGGGACGCTGGTCGAGGAGGCCGACGGGATCAGAGAGCGGATCGAGGGGTACGAGTCCCGCAAGCGCGAGACGTTCATGGACGCTTACGAGGGAATCAACGAAGAGTTTCGGGACATCTTTGCGCGGCTCTCCAGCGGCAGCGGCGAACTCGTTCTAGATGACCCCGAGGACCCCTTCGAGGGGGGGTTGACGATGAAAGCACAGCCGGGCGACAAGCCGGTCCAGCGCCTCGACGCGATGTCCGGCGGGGAGAAGTCCCTGACAGCGTTAGCCTTTATTTTCGCGATTCAGCGGTACAACCCGGCCCCCTTCTACGCGCTCGACGAGATCGACGCCTTCCTGGATGCGGCCAACGCGGAGATGGTCGGCGAGATGGTCGAGGAGTTGGCCGGTGAGGCCCAGTTCGTCGTCGTCTCTCATCGGGCGGCGCTGTTGGAGCGGTCCGAGCGAGCGATCGGCGTGACGATGCAGGAGAACAACGTCTCGGCGGTGACGGGAATCGATCTGTCGAGCATGGAGGTGCCGGCAGATGACTAGCGAGGACGAGCGCAGCGAGTCCTCGGAACCGCGAGCGGGAGGAGCGGAGCAACGACACGCGAGCAGCGAGGATCGACCGCAGGGGGAGCCTCAGAGAAGCCGAACGGGGAGCAACGCGACCCGTAAGGCAGGCGAGGACGAGCGCAGCGAGTCCCCGGAGAAATCGAGCGGAGAGGGTAGCAAGTCGCTTCAGGCCGACGGTGGCACGGCGGACGAGATCCCGCTGAATATCGCGGGCCACGGGGCCGAATCGCCGCCGGGTGGTGAAAGCGGGGGCGACGGCGGCGGCGATGGCGTCCTCTCCGAGTTCGACGTCTCCGATCCGAACGAGGCGTCCGAAGAGGAGGTTGAGCCCGTCGAATTACTGGTCCAACTTGCGGAGGACGGCGAGATCGACCCCTGGGATATCGACGTGGTGACGGTAACCGATAAGTTCCTCGACCGGCTCGATGGCTCGGACCTCCGAACCGGGGGGCGGGCGCTGTTTTATGCGTCGGTGCTGTTGCGGATGAAGAGCGACGCGATGTGGATCGACGACGAGCCCGAGGAGGCGGCCGAGCTCGAACCAGAGCCGTGGGAGCGGCCGCCGGGCGAGGAGCCGCCGGAGGCGTTCGAGGCGGACCCCTTCGACCAACTCGAACGCGAGATGGATCGGCGGATCGAGCGCAAGCGCGCCCGAGGGATGCCGGAGACGCTCGACGAGTTGGTTCGGGACCTCCGCGAGCACGAGCGCGATACCTGGTGGAAAGAATCCAGGACCTACGATACGTCGGGGTCGCCGTCGGGGTACAGCCGCGGGACGCGCACGCTCGATTACCACGCGGGCGACGACTTCCGGATGGACGACGAGCCGACAGCCGAGGAGGTGACAGGCAAGACCCACGACGAGCACATGGAGGACATCATCGCCGACGTCTATCGACAGCTCCGGACCCACTACGACCGGGGGCGCGAGGAAGTGCTGTTTGCGGAGGTCCAGACGGCCGGTGGTAGCGTCGTCAACACGTTCCTCGGGTTGTTGTTCCTGGCGAACCGCGGGCAGGTCAGACTCCAACAGGACGACCTCTTCGGCGACCTCTGGATTCGCGACCCGACCGGTGGGGCGGTTGAGGAACCGGCCTCGGCCGACGACTGACCGATTACACGGGCGTCGTCGAGCGCCGACTTTTATATAGCGTTGGCTTGGAAGCGACTGCAACGACCCACACGCGGCTGCGATAGTGGGTGCAGGGTAGGAACGTGCGACATATTTATCACTATTTATCATGTACATTAGCTAGATGAGGGGATCATCAGTATGAGCACACACAAGCGCGTGACGGTCGATTGCTATCTTCGGGGATCAATGTTCGCCGGTTTGATTGCTGACACCATCAGCGCACTACGCGAGCACAACAAGGCGGGGACGATAGACGCGCTCACCGTCGACGTATGGCCGGACGAAGTACGCCTGAGCGACGGGGGGGCCGGCGAACCGGTCGTCGAGCGATACAACCGGTTCCTAGAGTGGGCCGGCGAGCACGGCGTCTCACTCGAACCGGCGTTCCGGCGCACGGAACGGACGGTCCCGGTGATCGATACCACCGAGACGGTCCTCGAACTCCCCGTCGTATGTCTAACCGTCCGCATCGGGGGAGAAATCGAAATCGTCGCGCCGCACAGCACGGAGCATACGACGTACACCGTTGAGGACGCAATCGCCGACATCAACGCCGGGCGGGTCCGGGAGACGGGTCAGAGGGCTCCGGCTTCGTTGCGCTCTTCCGACGGCGACGACAGCGCCCGCGTTCAGGATTCAACAAGCCAGCGGAGCGACTGAGCCATCCCGCCCTATCGGGAGCGCGGCCCGGGTGGGGGCCCGCCACGCGCGTCGTTCCGGCGGTCTGATTATACTACTACACTCGCGCGCGTTATCGGTGCGGAAAGCGACTAGCGCTTCCGTTGGGACGCTCGGGGACATCGGCCCCGGGTTCGGCCAGGTGGGGGCGTTCGGGAGGTATCTGTTTTTCCGACCCTCGAAACTACCGTGGTGCTTTTGATGTGGATCGGGTGCCGCAAGATCATCCCTGTTCTGGCGGTGGTCGTTTCGCCGGCTAACCGAAACCAACCACGAACGTAGCGGTAACGAGGAATAACGAACGACGGTATAGATCTATATTCCCCACCCGATGTATCCTGATGGTATCTAATGGTATTCTCCGACACTCTTATGTACTCCGAGGACGTTGTTACAGTTACGATGAGCGAATACAGCACCCCGATGTCAGTCGCGTTCGACTTCCAGCGCAGCGCCGTCGAAAGCACCCACGAAGCGATCGAGAGCAGCGTCGAGGCACAAAAGCAGGTCAACGACGCCATGGTCGACGGCTTCGGTCCCGCCCGCGACGCCTCCGAGCGCAGCACCGATCTCGTCCGTTCGGGCATCGACTCGTACTTCGACGCCGTCGACTCGGTCATGCCCGCCGGCAGCGGTGTCGACGAGGTACACGAGATGATGCACGACCAACTCGACATGCTCGAGGAGAGCCAACACGAGGCCATCGACCAACTTGAGAACAGCCTCAACGAGGGCACCGAGTCGGCCGAGGAGATGCTCGACGAGTTCCTCGCGGCACTCGGCGACCAGATCGAGAGCCTGCTTGAGGCCCACGAGGACTTCGAAGGCCAGACGCTCGACGCCCTCGAGGAACTCGAGGAGACCGTCGAGGAGATGCAGTCCGAGGTTGAGGCCCGCGGCGAGGAGATGCAGGAGCAACTCGAGTCCCAGGCCGAGGCGATCCAAGAGCAACTCGAAGACGTGACCGAGAACGTCCAAGAAGCCGCGACCGAGACCGCCGACCTGTCGGCCTAACCGCTTCGGACACACTCGCACTTTTTTTGCCGCCACGATCCGTACCGACGGGTACACAAACGGCCGCCCCCCACGGCCGGTATGAGCGAACTCACCGTCGAGGCGGTCGACTCACTCGAGGCGACGGATCTCCCCGCCGGCGTCGACGCCCCGGAGTACGTCCTCTACGGCGGAAAGGGCGGCGTCGGCAAGACGACCTGTGCGGCCGCGACGGCGCTCTCGAGCGCTCGTGGCGACACGCCCACGCTCGTTGTCTCGACCGACCCGGCACACTCGCTGTCCGATACGCTTGACACGAAAATCCCCGCCGAACCGACGCGGATCCGCGACGACGTGCCGCTTTTCGCCGTCGAGATCGACCCGGAGGCAGCCGAGGGACCGTTCGCCCCCGGAGGCGAGGGAGCCGAGGCGGGCCCGTGGGGCGACGACGGCGCAAACGACGGCCCGCTCGGCGGCCTCGGCGAACTGCTCGGCGAGGGCGGCCACCCTCTCGGCGGCGGCGCGATGCCCGGGGCCGACGAGGCCGCCGCGATGCAGTTGCTCATCGAGTATCTCGACGACCCCCGCTTCGGGCGCGTCGTCGTAGACACCGCACCCACAGGCCACACCCTCCGGCTGCTCGAACTCCCGGAGGTAATGGACTCGATGGTCGGCCGGTTGCTCTCGATGCGGGAATCGATCTCGGGGATGGTCGGGAGCCTGGGCGGCCTTTTCGGCGATGACGACACGACCGAGGCGGACGCGGCGAGTCTCAACGAGCTCTCCTCGCGGATCGAGCGCCTTCGAGCCGCCCTTCAGGACCCCACCAGGACGGACTTTCGCGTCGTGATGATCCCCGAGGAGATGAGTGTGACCGAGAGCGAACGGCTTGTCGACCGGCTGGAAGGGTTCGACATTCCCGTCCGGACGGTCGTTGTCAACCGGGTCAGCGAGGACCTCGCATCCGTTGCGGACCTCGACGCCGACTGGTTCGTCGCCCCTGACACCGAGCACTGCGAGTTCTGCCGGCGGCGGTGGGAGGTCCAGCGGGAGGCCCTCTCGCGGGCCCAGGAACTGTTCCGCGGTCGGGAGGTCAAACGCGTGCCGCTATTCGCGGAGTCGGTCCAAGGCGAGGCGATGCTCGCGGTGGTCGGGCACTGTCTCGACTAAGGGGTGAAGCGAAACCGGTTACTCGGGGATCACGAGTACCCGAAGATCGTTGACGTTCGTGCCGGTCGCTCCCGTCCGTAGGAGGCCCTCCCGCGATTCGAGGAAGCTGTAACTGTCGTTGTTCGAAAGCGCCGCGCGTGCGGCCTCCGGGTCCTCGACCGTTCGGGCGTCGACGAGCGCGCCCGCGGCGTCGGTGCTGCCGTCGCCGCCATCGGTGTCGACGGCACCAAGCACGGCACCGTCGGGAATAGCCATCGCGGCCGCGAGCGCGAACTCACCGTTCGGGCCGCCGATCCCGTCGCCGGTCACGTGAACGGTGGTCTCCCCGCCGGAGAGGATCACTGCGGGCGGTTCGACCGGATCACCGTTTCCGGCGGCCTCGGCGGCGATTGCGGCGTGAAGCCGGCCGGCCGCCGTCGCCTCGCCCTCGATCCGCGTCGAGAGGATACACGTCCGATAGCCCTGCGTCGACGCAAGTTCGGCCGCCGCGTCGACAGCGTCCCGGCCTGAGGCGACGATGTGCGTGTCGACGTCGACATCAGCCGGCCCTTCGGGCGTGGTTTCCCGAAGGAAAGACTCGATACTCGGGACGGCGACATCGTACCGGCCAAGCACCTCGAGGGCAGCATCGGGGTCCGTCCCGGTCGGGACCGTCGGTCCGCTGGCGATGACCGACGGCTTCCCGCCGACGACATCGCTGACGAGGACCCCGATCACCGTCGCCGGGGTCGCCGCGGCCGCGAGGCCGCCACCCTTGATAGACGAGCAGGCCCGTCGGACCGTGTTGATCTCGTCGACCGAGGCGCCGCCGTCGAGGAGGCCGTCAGTGACCGCCTGTAGATCGGCGACCGATAAGCCCGCTGCGGGCGCACACAGCAGCGCGCTGCCGCCGCCGGCGATCACCCCGATGACGAGGTCGCGTTCGCCGGCGGCTGCGGCGCGGTTGAGGACCGCCCGTGCGCCCGCGACGCTGCCGTCACCGGGCGTCGGGTGTTCGCCCTCGAGTACGTCGACCCGACCGGGATCGACGGTCCGTTCGTCCGTGACTACGACGCCGCCCGAGAGCCGGTCGCCGAGCAACGACTCGAACGCCGCTGCGAGGTCGGCGGCGGCTTTGCCCCCGCCGACGAGCAAGATCGAGTCGTGCGCCGTGAGGTCGTACTGGGCGTTCCCGACGGTCAGCGTCCCCTCGCTTTCGTCAACCGAACAGTGGCGAGCCACCGCCCGTCGTGGGTGTGCGGCGTCGATACCCGCCTCGAGACACTCGAGTGCGAGTTCGTGCGCCGGCGAGTCGGCTCGCGTCCCGGAGCGGTCGAACATCTCAGGACCCCAAGCGCCGGATCACGCCGAACAGTCCATCGGCGACCGGATCGGGGAGGTATCTCGCGTAAGCGAGCAACTGCGCGGCGCGACCGACGACGTACCGCGGCTCCGGGTCGGTCGAGACCGCCGCCTCGACGATCGCCTCGGCGACCTCGGCGGGGTGGACGGCGATCGGGCTGTCGCCGCCGAGTAGGGTCGCGTCCTCCTGAAAGGCGTAGAGGTCCTCGTAGGCGTCGGTTCGATCAAGCCGACTCAGTTCATCGTCGACCCGGTCGCGAAACGCGGTCGTGACGGGGCCCGGCTGGACGACGCTGACGTCGATCCCGAACAGCTCGAGTTCCCGCCGCAACGAGTCGCTGTACCCTTCGATGGCGTGCTTCGACGCCGAGTACGCCCCCATGCCCGGCGCGGCGACCCGGCCGGCGAGCGAGGAGACGTTGACAATCGTGCCGCCCTCCCGCTCGCGCATGTGTGGAAGCGCCGCCCGGACGAGCCGGTGGGGACCAAAGACGTTTACATCGAACTGCTTTTCGAACAGGTCGTCGTCGATGTCCTCAAGCGGGCCGTGTTGGCCGTAGCCGGCGTTGTTGACGAGAGCGTCGATGCGGCCCTCCTCGTCGATGACCCGACCGACAACCCGGCGAACGTCTGCGTCGTTGCGGACGTCGATGGTGCCGATGTCGCAGCCGGCCTCCCCGAGCGTCTCGATGTCGGCGGGGTTTCGCGCGGTGGCGTAGACCCGCCACTCCTCGTCCAAGAACGCGTACGCGGCGGCCCGGCCGATGCCGGACGAACAGCCCGTGATCAGTACCGTCCGATTGCTCATACGGATCGCTCGGGGGGACGGTAGTTATGCGTTGATGTGTCGAGGCTCCTCACCGGTGGGCTTTCAGTTCGTCGGCGTACGCGTCGGCCAGTCGCGTCGGCCGGGGGAGTTTGTACTCGCCGCCGCAGGCGGCCACGCAGTCGGTTGCCGTCCCGGCGGCGAGGCGGTGTCCCGACGAGACGTAGAGGGGATTGATCTTCGTCGAGTTGGGGTACTGTCGGCTCTGGTAGGCGTGTCCGACGACGGTCCCGTCGGGTGCGCTCATCGACCCGTCGGCCTCGATCGGGACGCGTTCGCCCGCTCGCAGGGCGTCCGTCGCCCGCTTGGGCTGGCCACAGAGGAGGTTCTTCGCGACGCCGACCGCAGGGACGTCGAAGCAGACGCCGACGTGGGTCGCGATCCCGGCCTCGCGGTAGTGGATCCGGCCGCTGCCGTCGAGGACGAGCAGGTCCGGCTCGGCATCGAGGGACTCAAGCGCCGCGACGATCGGTTCGCCCTCGCGGAAGGCGAGCAGCCCCGGTACGTACGGCATCGACAGCGGTGTGACGGCGCTTTCGCGGGCGATCACTTCTCCGCCGCGGAGGACGACGACGGCAGAGACCGCCCGCTCATCGAGAAACGCCTGGTCGACCCCGGCGACGACGGCGTCGCCGGAGCGGACGTCTGCAGGCGTGACCCCGGCGGCGTCCTCGAACGTCGCCTCGGTTGCGATCTCGGCCTGGAGCTGTTTCATCGCCTCGCGGGAGTCGGGGCGTGTCGGCCGGAACCGCTCGGCGACAAGTTCCATCTACGGGAACCGTCCCGGGCCACCGGGACCGCCCGGTCCCCGCCCCGGCCCGAGGTTCAGCTGTTTCGGCCCGCGACCGATCCGGTCTTTGATCCGGTTGCCGTACCACAGCCCGATCACGAGGCCCACGAGGTGGGCAAAGTGGGCGACACCGTCGAGAATGCCTCCGTTGGCGACAAACGCGAAGATCGAGAAGGCCGCAAAAAGCACCGTCAGCGTCCGGATCGACATCGGGACGATGAAGAAAAGCAGAACCTTCAGATCCGGGGAGGTGACCGCCAAGACGCCCATGATCGCCATCAGCGCGCCGGAGGCACCCAGGACCGCCACCGCCTCGCCGGTCACCAGGCCGACGCCGACCTGTCCGAGACCGGCGAGGATGCCGCTAACGAGAAAGAGAGCGGCGAACTTCCGCGAACCGACCTGCCGTTCGACGATCGGCCCGAAGAAGTACAGCGCAATGGCGTTGAAAAGCAGGTGGCTCGGCCCGCCGTGCGAAAAGACCGAGATGAGCCACGTCCAGACGTACTCAGGGTGGACTGTGGTGAGGGTAAAAATCTGCCCCCACGCGGTGGTGCCGGGGTTGACGCCCGGTGGCGGCAGGCGAATCCCCACAATCGGCGCGAGGACGTACTGGAGGCCAAAAACGATGACGGCGATCGCGAGGAAGAGATACGAGAGATTGTTGCGGAAGTAGCTGAGCGGGCCGCCGGGGCCGGTGTTGAGCCCGAATCGACCGAGGAGACCGCCCGAGCCGGCGCCGCCTTGACCGATGCGTCCGCCTCTTCCTCCCTGACCGCCGCCTTCGACCGAGTCGTCGAAGCCGCTGTCGAAGACGCCGTCTGGATCGTTCCAGCTTTCGAGGCCGGGGCAGTTGTGATTCTCCGGGAGCCGGTGTTCGCTGCAGTAGGTCCCGCCGCAGTGCCGGCAGTTGTACGGCATGTTCTCGTCACTGCCACAGGCGTCACACGTCGCCATTATTGTTCAGACGCCCCCGCCGGGCAAAATCGTTTGGATGCGTTTGGGCCATCTGGGATCTGTGGAGCGGGCCTTGGCTATCGGGCGTTCGAGCGACCTCCCCTGTGGGTCGGCTTCGGCTACTGGGCGTCGTCAACAGTGTTTCGCACACGCGGCAGAAGCTCCTCGGCCCCCAGCGCGACGACTCCGGCGTACAGCGCGATGGCGCCCATGATCGCGAGCCAGATCGCGAATTTCTGGTTGCCGGCGGCGAGGTAGTCGGCGCTCGTCAGTTCGGCGAACACGCCAGCGACGGTGAACCCGGTCGCCGCGACCGCGTAGGCGGCGAGTTCGAGGACCGACGCTAGAATCTCTTTCATACCCCCGGTAGTGTCATCGACGTATAAAAGGCTGCCGGGAACGCTACGAGCCGATTTCGACGACCACGTCCGACTGCAGCCACATCTCCGGGTCCTCCCGGTCGTAGATTACGACCTCGCCGTTGTCGAGAGAGAGGTGAGCGTACCGTTCAGAATCGAGCGCCGTCTCCGGTGGATCGATCGATTGGCGGGTCGGTTCGTCCGTGTCCGCGGGTGCGTTACTCATTGACATGTATCTCGAGACGGTGTAGCGGTATAAGCGTTCGGCTGAGGGTCCGCTAGGTATATATACTCTACTAGCACGGCTAGAGTCGAAACCCTGGAGCCCGAGGCTCCCGGAACGGAAGTCAATGACAACGTTTCCCGACCCGGAGAATCGACGCGAACTCGCCGCGGACTGCCGCCGGTGTCCAGCCCTCGCCGATGCTCGGACGCGGATCTCGTGGGGCGTCGGGGCGGACGACGCGACGCTCGCCGTCATCGGAGAAGCGCCGGGCGCGGGCAACCCTGACGCCGACCGCTGGCGGGGCGGCAACCACACCGGAATGGCCTACACCTCTCGTCACAGCGGCCGACGGATTCGGGGGCTCTTCGAGTCGTTGGGCTACACTCCCGACGAGCTGTACTTCACGAACGCGGTCAAGTGCTTCCCGAGCGACGGGTCGGGGTCGAACCGTGAACCAACCGCCGAGGAGCGGGCGAACTGCCGACCGTACCTCCGCTCGGAACTCGACGCGGTCGATCCGACTGGAGTCGTCCCAACCGGCCGCCACGCGACGGCGTCGCTGCTCTCGGTGGTCGATCGTTCACTCGATGGGTTCCTCGACGCCGTGTTGACGCCGATCGAGACCGACCGGCTACCGCCGATCGTCCCCGTGTTACACCCCTCTTACCGGGACGTCTGGGCGGCCCGGCTCGGGTACGACGCCGAGGGATACGAACAGGCGGTCGGCGCGGCGCTTGAGGCGGTCGGCGCGGGTCCGACACGGGATCAAACTTCATAGGGACGCCGGCCGATCTTACGGACATGTCGGACCCGACCATCTTCGAACGGATCATCGACGGTGACATCCCCGGACACGTCGTCCACAAGACGGAGACCGTCGCAGCGTTTCTCGACGCGAACCCCCTCACGCCGGGGCACACACTCGTCGTGCCAAGGGAGCCGTACACCAGACTCCGGGACGTTCCTCCGGACGTTTCGGCCGATATCTTCGGAGCCGTCCGGACGCTATCGCCCGCCATCGAGGACGCGGTCGACGCCGACGCCACCACAGTCGGCATCAACGACGGCACGGTGGCCGGGCAGGAGGTTCCCCATCTCCACGTTCACATTGTCCCCCGCTTCGAGGGCGACGGCGGCGGCTCTATCCACACGGCCATCGGCTCGTTCGCCGATCTCGACGACGACGAGATCGCCGATATCGCCTCGGACATCGAAACACGACTCGGATGAGACCGCTCAGGGCCCCCAGTTGCGACCTCCAACACGGCCGGTGACCCGGACGGCACGTTTTTATTCGATGCCGGTGGCACCGAACATATGTCCGAAACGATCGCGTTCGTCGGCGCAGCCGGCGGCGTCGGGACGACGCGACTGACGCTTGAATGCGGGCGGTTGTTGGCCGCTGATGGGGTCGACACCACAGTCCTCGATGCCGCCTACGGCACACAGGGGCTCTCCGACCAGGTCGCCGGCCGGATCGCCCCCGACATGACGGCGCTGTGTCTGTCCGAGACGCCGCTTGAGGAGGGCCTGATCGATATCCCCGGCGAGCGGGCGGGGCGGCTTTCCGTTTGTCCTGCTCACGCGTCGTTCGAACGCCTCGCGCGGGCGAAGCGCCCCGACGCCGCCGAACGGTTCGGAGAGCGGATCGAGGCGGCGGCGCGACACGCCGACTGCGTGCTCGTCGACACCCCGCCGCTGGCGACGAACCCGGCCGTCGCCGCGGCCACCGCGGTCGAGACGGTCGCCGTCGTTTGTGACGGCGACCGGGCCGAATCAGCCGTACCCCGAACGGAGGATCGGCTGGCTGACATCGGGGTCGACGGCTCGACGACGCTGCTCACACGGACATCGTCACATCCGGACGCTGATGTGGCGGTCCCGGCGTTCGAGTCCGCGACGACGGCAACGACGCCCGACTCGCCCGCCCGCGACGCGCTCGCTGACGCGGTCGAGGTGCTAACTGGGATCCGGATTGAGCGGTCGGAGCCGTCGGGGCTTTTCGGGAGCGTTTCGTTCAGATGAGATCATCGAGGTCGCTCCTGGCGTCCGCGAGCGGGTCAGCTGTCGACGTTGGAGTGACCTCAACGATGGCCGCGTCGGCGCCGTCGATCGGGTCGTGGGTGGCGACGTACGCGCCGAGGGCGAACTCCCGGTCGCCGAGGCCCGACAGCGTTCGGGCTTCTGTACGCGATATCTCGCCGGCGAGCCAGTCTTCTAACACCCGGTTCGCCGTCGGCGTCAACGGGTTAATCGGCTCGCCAAGCAGGTACAATACCTTTGCCGCCGTCGTCCGTGGAACGCCAGCGACGGCGGCGGCACGCCCCACGCTCGCCCCCTGCGTGTAGGCGTCGACGACTGCCGCCGCACGCTCGGAGCAGCAGGGAAGCCGCGGTTCGAACTCGGCCAACCGTTCGGCGAGTGGGGCGTCGGTCCCGTCGGTCTCGGCAACGCCGCGGTCCCGCTGCTCTGTCGTCACCGCAAGCCCCGCGGCGATCTCCGACAGCGTCATACATACTGTTAGTATGTGCCTGGTTAATAAACGTACGGCCGCCGAGTGGACCGGCGTGATCGGATCCGGTTGACACCGTGGGTCGGGGTCGCCGTCGGGCGGCAGACGCAAAATACTGGATCGGTTGGGAGTCGACATCCGAAAGAGAGTTTGGACGGCGCCGATCCGGCCGCGGTCGACAGGGTATTTGACCTTCCGGACGTACATTCGAATATGTCAATTCGCTCGCGGACTCCGGATCCCCTCCTCGCGGTCGGCGTGGCGCTCGGGCTTGCGGCGATCGCCTACGGCGGCGGAAACGTCGCCGCCTACGCCGTCGCCACCGGGTTGGGGTTTCTCGGCATCGATCCCACGCCCAGACAGGGGTTCGTCCTCTCGGTGGTCACGCTCCAGTTGGTCTTTTTCACCGGCGTCTCGCTTCTGTACCTCCGCTATCGCGGGCTGACGCCGGCCGATATCGGCGTCCGCACGCCGACGCTTGAAGGGTGGATCGTCCTCGGTGTCGGCTTCGTCTCGATGATCATCCTCTGGCTCGTCGGCTCGATCGGCAGTTTCGTTGTCGGCCAGCGCCTCGGTATCGAGCGCGAGTCGCAGGCGATCTTTGAGGTCGCCCAACAGGACCCGCTCATTTTCCTCCTGTTGGGCGTCTTTTCGCTCCTGATCGTCGGCCCGACCGAGGAACTACTGTTCCGCGGGATCATCCAGACCCGCCTCCGGGAGACGTTCGGCGTCGCCGCCGGGATCACGCTCGCAACGGCGCTTTTCGCGGTTATTCACATCGCCGGGTTCGGCAGCATCGGCGCCGGCTTACTGGGCGTCTCGGTGCTTTTTTTCGTCGGCTTCGTGTTGGCGCTCTCCTACGAGTACACGGACAACCTCGTCGTGGTCGCGCTCATGCATGGCCTGTTCAACGCGACGCAGGCGGCGATGGGGTATCTCGGCGTCCGATACGGCGACCCCGAGGCTACGGCGGCCGCGATCGGGCTGTTCATTTTATAAGTAGCCCCCGTCCGATACGGTCTGTTGCCTCCAATTTCGGTCTGTCTTCCCCAGTCTCGCTCCATCGCGCGTCAATAGCACCCTTGCAGGCCCACTTCGACCGCCTCAGGCTAGCGCCGATCCCGCACGAATGAGCGTTGCCTCGCCGAAGGCGGGGCCGACCAACTGAAGGCCGACCGGTCCCTCGTCGGTTTCGCCCGCCGGGACCGAGATGGCCGGCAGGTTCGCCAGATTGACCGGGACGGTGTTCGCGTCAGCCAGGTACATCTGTAGGGGATCGTCGAGGCTCTCGCCGCGCTCGAACGGCGGGACGGGCATCGTCGGCGAGGCGAGGACGTCGACAGATTCGAACGCCTCGTCGAAGTCCTGTTTGACCCACGCGCGGGCGTCCTGAGCCTTTTTATAATACTTGTCGTGGTAGCCGGCCGAGAGGGCGTACGTGCCGAGCAGGACGCGGCGCTTGACCTCTTCTCCGAAGCCGATCTCCCTGGCGGCCGCGAACGACTCGTTCCAGTTGCCGTCGCCCTCCCCGGACTGCCCGTACCGTACGCCGTCGAAACGCGCGAGGTTCGAGGAGGCCTCCGACATCGCGATGACGTAGTACGCTTGCACCGCGGTCTCGACCGAAGGCAACGAGACCGCCTCTGTCGTCGCCCCTTTCGATTCGAGCGCGTCAATCGCGTCCTCGAAGACCGACCGGACGCCCTCGTCAGCGCCCTCCAGCAACTCGGTGGGGACCCCGACGGTGAGCCCCGAGATATCGCCGTCGGCGGCGGCGGCGTAGTCGGTATCCACCTCGGCCGGCGGTTCCCGCGTCGTCGCGTCGTTCGGGTCCTCCCCGGCGAGCACCTCGAGCAACTCGGCCGCCGCCTCGACGTTCGGGGCCAACGGCCCGATCTGTTCGAGCGAGTTCGCGTACGCCACGAGGCCGTACCTCGACACTAGCCCGTAGGTGGGTTTGATTCCGACGACACCGCAGAAAGCGGCCGGACACCGCACAGAGCCGCCCGTGTCCGACCCCAACGCGAGGTCGGCCTCGCCGGCCGCGACGGCGGCGGCGCTCCCGCCGGAGGAGCCTCCGGGGACACGCCCCTCGGCGGCGGGGTTCTCGACGGGGCCGAACGCCGAGGTTTCAGTCGTCGTCCCCATCCCGAACTCGTCCATGTTCGTCTTGCCGACGATTGTCGCGCCCGCGGCCTTCAGCCGCTCGACGACGGTCGCGTCGTAGGGCGGGACGTACCCCTCGAGCGCCGCCGATCCACAGGTCGTCTCGACACCGTCCGTCGAGATATTGTCCTTGACGGCGACGGTCTGGCCGGCGAGCGGGCCGTCGCCATCGCCTTCGATCCGCGCCTCGGTGATGAACGCGTTGTGGCTCATGAGACGGTCGGCCCTTTGAAGTAGCCGTCCTCCGTCTCGGGGGCGTTTCGGAGCGCCTCTTCTTGTGTGAGTCCTTTTTCGACCTCGTCGGGGCGCATCACGTTCGCCAACTCGGGGTCGGGGTCGACTTTGGGAACCTCGTCGAGTGCCTCGAAATGTTCGAGAATCTCGGCGAACTGCCCGGCGAACCGTTCGACCTCCTCGTCGTCGAGATCGACGCGCGCGAGTTGGGCGACGTGACGGACTTCTTCGTCGTCGACAGTCATGCCCGTAGATCGGTGGGGGTCGTCACTAAGGGTTTCGGACGGCGCTCACGCATTCTCGAGGCGCTCTCGACCCTTCCGTGTCAGCCGGTACGTGCCGCCGCTGGAGGCGATAGCGATGTATCCGTCGGCCTGGAGGTCGTAACACTGTCGATCGACCGTGACCGGGTGTTGGTCGAGCGCCTCGGCGAGCCCCGCGACCGATCGGCGGCCCTCAGACGCAAGCGTCTCTAGAATCTCTCGTTTGAGCCCCTGCTCCATGCGTCCGTTCGTCCCACATCGGCCTCCGATATGAGGCTTGTGCTCACCGGCGTGAGAACGCGTCGGAACTGTCGCTTCGCGAGCCACAATTTTTAAGTTGCGGGAAAAACTATACTCATATCGACAACGAGTTTTCCGAAATCAAAAATTAATCGATGATGACCGACTCTACTGTCAGACGACGAGGAACGGAACGCGAGAACGAATCAGCAGCGGACGACCACGAAACGGCTGAACGCGAGGAGAATGAATCTGAGGCGAGCGAACGCGAGTCCGAAGTTGTTTGCCCGGAATGCGGCGGCAACCTCACAGCCGATTCGGAGCACGGCGAGACGGTCTGTCAGGACTGTGGCCTCGTCGTCGAGGAAGACGAGATCGACCGCGGCCCCGAGTGGCGCGCCTTCGACAGCGCCGAGAAGGATCAAAAGTCCCGCGTCGGTGCCCCCACCACCAACATGATGCATGATAAGGGGCTCTCGACCAACATCGACTGGCGCGACCAGGACGCCTACGGAAACTCCCTTGATTCTCGTCAGCGCCAGAAGATGCAGCGGTTGCGCAAGTGGAACGAGCGCTTCCGCACGCGCGACTCCAAGGAACGCAACCTCAAGCAAGCCCTCGGCGAAATCGATCGGATGGCATCCGCCCTTGGCCTACCTGAAAACGTCCGCGAAACCGCCAGCGTCATCTACCGACGCGCGCTCGACGAAAACCTCCTCCCCGGCCGCTCCATCGAGGGCGTCTCGACGTCGTCGGTGTACGCCGCCGCCAGACAGGCGGGCGTTCCGCGTAGCCTTGACGAGGTAGCGGGCGTCTCCCGCGTCGAAAAAAGCGAGATCGCACGCACGTACCGATACGTCGTCCGCGAACTCGGCCTTGAGGTTGCGCCTGCCGACCCCGAGAGCTACGTGCCGCGCTTCGCCAGCGATCTCGATCTCTCCGAGGAGGCGGAAAACCGCGCCCGCAAGCTGCTCGGCAACGCCAAAGAGCAGGGCGTCCACTCGGGGAAGTCGCCGGTCGGACTGGCCGCCGCCGCCGTCTATGCCGCCTCGCTGCTCACCAACGAGAAGACGACCCAGGCCGCGGTCTCGGAGGTCGCGGACATCTCCGAAGTCACCATCCGCAACCGGTACCACGAACTCTTGGAAGCCGAACAGGATCTCGCGTTCGCCTAACCGCCTCCGCGTTCGTCTGGAACATTCGCGTTCACCGAACCGAGACCCCCGCGAGCGCGTCGCTTTTGTCGACGCCACCCTTCTACCGAATCGTGCGGGAGTTCGCCTTCGAACTCGCGGCGTGTGCCGCTCTTGAGGCCGATAGCGACGGCGTCGTTGCCCGGCAACTCGGAACCCACACCCGGATCGTCGACGTAGTCGAGGTGCTGCCGGGGCCAGGCCTCGATCGCCGGGTCCAGATCACGCCCGAGACGATCCCCGGACCCGCCGTCGAGAGCGACATCGGTGTCGGTCGTGCGCGTCGACCGCGGGAGGCGATCGATGCCCGTCCGAAACGTGCGGTCGCGATCGCCGACCGCGCCGTCGATATCGGGTTCTTCGAAGCCGAGCGCCGCGGCGGACAACGATACGTCCGGCAGGCGATCCCGTATCCCGACTGGATCGGCGGACTGCGGGCCATCGAAAACAAACCCGACCTCGACCGCCCGGGCGACCTCGAACTGCAGTTGCGAAAGGACGTCTCGCTGTCGCTGTTCGACGAGGTGGTTCTCGTGACCGAATCTTACGTGACCGGCGCGCATTTGAACCGGCTTCCCGACCCGGTGGGCGTGTGGCGGCTCGACCCCGAGGCGGGGACGTTTGAGATCGTCCGGGCAGCCGAGCCGCTGCCGAGCGGCGAACCGGGGGTGGCCGTCCTCGATGAATCGCCGACGCGGGTCGACATCGAACCCGTCGACGCGGACGAGAAGGCCAGGCTTCGGCGGCGGATCGCCGAGCGCGCTTACGGGAAGGGTTGGCGTCTCGAACGGCTCCCTGACTGCGAGAAAGCGACACCGCGCGGTCCGCCCTTCGGGGATGAGGACGTGTTGCCCTACTGCGCGTGGAAGGGTCGGTTCGTCGATCCGGCCCGCGAGTGTGGCCCCGAATGCGGGGGGCACACGCCGGCTGATCCCCCGCCGATCGACGCGGACGCGGTCCGAGACGATCGGTCGCCGTGGGTCTCGGACCCGAACGGCGTCGCGAGCGAGCAGGTCGGCCTCGATCGCTTCCGGGGCGGGTGATCGTCGTTTCGTCCGCATCTTATATGACCGCAGTGCATACGAATATTTATACGTATGCTCCAAGAGTATTTTCCAACGATGACAGACGGAACTGCGGGTGCGACGCGGCGGCGGTTGGCCCAAGAACTGGCCGTCGTCGCGGGGTTCGAGGACCCACACGCGCCGCTAGAGCAGTACCACACGCCGCCGGATCTGGCGGCACACATCGTCCACGTCGCCGACCTCAACGGCGACATCGAGGAGCGAACGGTGCTCGATCTCGGCTGCGGGACGGGAATGCTCGCGTTGGGGGCGGCGCTTCGCGGTCCCGACCGGGTTGTGGGGATCGATATTGACCCCGCACCGCTCTCGACGGCGCGCGAGAACGAACAGCGCGTGGGCGCCATGACGCATGTCTCGTGGGTTCGCGGCGACGTTACCGAACCCCCGCTCGCGCCGGACGGGGACACAACCGTGCTTATGAACCCGCCGTTCGGCGCACAGTCCGGCAACGAGGGTGCCGACCGGGCGTTTCTGAAGACAGCCGCCGCGGTCTCGTCGGTCTCGTATTCGGTCCACAACGCGGGCAGCGAGTCGTTCGTCCGGGCGTTCGCCGGCGACAACGGCGGGGGCGTCACCCACGCCTTCGCCGCGGAGTTCGAACTCTCGCGGCAGTTCGAACATCACGGTTCGGACACCCAGTCGATCGACACCGAGGTCTACCGGATCGAGTGGGAGTGAACGGCGGTTGCAGGGGCATAAGTATCGAGAAGAATACTCGCGGATTTATACCGGGGGGATGTCAACCGGCCTTCTGTGCGATCCGAACCCGCGTACGCCCACGCTCTGCGAACAGGTTTCGATCCTCCCGGACGAGGGTGATTCCGCCCGTCGTCACCGTCCCGTTCTCGGCGGGAACGGCGGCCGTTCCGACCGTCTCATTGTGGCTGGAGACAGTGACCTCGAACCCCTCGCCAGCGGGCGCGACCGACAGACGCCGGCCGTCAACGACGACGTCGGCCTCGACAGGATCGGCGCGGAACACGACGGGGCGATTCCCGTCGTCGACGGTCGCGAGTCCGAGACGAACATGGTAGGTCGTGTTCCCGCCCGCGACGGCCCAGGTCGTCCGCGTCGCGCGGACACCCTCACTCCAAGTGGGGCCGCCGACCCGGATCGTCGCGGCGCCGCTTGATTTGAGGCTCGCGGCCGAGACCTCTTCCCACCAGATGTTCCGGCGCTCGGAGACGACGATGAGGCCGCTCGATTCGACGCGGTTCTCCGTCTGGTTTTCGCCGCCGGGGACCGGAACCGAGGAGACGAACCGGTTCTCGACGCCCTCGGCGTAGAAGACGGTGTAGTCCCCGACCTCGACCGCGTCGGCGTCCCCGGCGCCGGCCGTCGGGTCCTCGACCGCGTACAGGTTCAGCGGGACGCCGACGAACGCGACCGCCACGAGCGCGGCGAAGACCAGCCCGAACGCCACGTCCCGACGCGAGAGGTCGACGCTCGGAAGCAACTCCCGGGTCGTCGCCGACGTCCCGCCCGCCACGATCGCGGCGAGAACGAAGACGGCCGCCATCCCAAGCGCCCTGAATAGCCGGTAGGTATCGGAGCCCTCAGGGATGTAGATCGCCCACAGCCCCCGGTCGACGGCGAAGGCGAGCGCGGCGAGCCAGACGTGTTCTGGCTTCGGGCGGACGTCGCGACGATATAAAAGCACCGTCCCGGCCACGACGCCGAGCAATAGGCCGAGGGCGTGACCCTGTATCGCGATCCCCGCCCACCACGGCCTCGAGAACGTCTCCGCGGCCGACTGTTGGACTTCGGGGACCCGGATCGCGTTGTACAGTTGGGCGACGATCCGCGTCGAGAGAGCCGCAATGACGGTCGTGATCGGAAACCTGACAAGTGCGAACCCGACAAACGCGAAGAGGGCTCCCGAGAACCCGATCACGGGACCGAGGCCGAACGACGATGTCGTGACGGCTGCGATGGCGACGCCGAGGGTCCAGGCTATGATCCGGACGAAGGGGTTCGACCGCGGCGACGCGAACGACGAACTCCCGCGGCGCTGTGGGAAGTGACTCCAAGCGTACTCCGCCAGCGATCCGAAAACTAGCGTTCCGAGCAAGTTGCTCGTGACGTGGCCCAACCCCGCGTGGGCGAAGCCGGACGTAAGGATGCCCAGCGGGTAGAAGTAGCTGTACGCCCGAAACGGGATCTCGAGGGGGTCCCGGGGGTTCGCGAGGCCATCCTGGACAAACAAATAAAAACAGGCGACCCCCGCAACGGCGAGGAGTGTCCCCCACGGCACCCCCAACACGAGCCGTTTGCGGATCGTTCCTCCCCACCGTCCGTCCGGGCGGCTCAGATATACGAGGGCCGCAAGCGAGACGGCGACCCCCGCTGCGAGGACGGGATACCACGTGAGGGCCGACGGATCCATATACCGAGTAGATGATCCGGACGAACAAATAAGCCCCCGGTTCGGCGGATCGGAACTCGCCGATAGATGTCAAAGGGGGTCCTCAAAACACCGCCATCGCAACCGCGAGCGACAGGACGCTCACGACAAGTATCGCTGCGAAGACGACCAAAGCAGGAACGAAGCCGGTCCGCCGAAGGTCGTTGATCCTGATCTCCGTGCCGAGACCGACGAACGCTAGCAGGAATAGCCAGTCGACAGCGTTTGCCATCGAAGCGCGCTGCCCGGGCGAGAAGACGCCCACGCTTGCGAGTCCGACGAAGGCGAGAAACCCGAGAACGAATTTCGGAAAGTTCCCCCACAGCATCCGAATCGAGGTGGGGCCGCCGGCGCCGCGCCGCGCGTAATAACTCGCGTAGCCGAGCGCGACCGCACCGATCAGCGCGTTTCGGGCGAGTTTCGTCATCGTCGCCCACTGGCCGGCGGCCTCCGAGTGGGCGAACCCGACGGCCACCACCGGTCCGGTCGAGAGCATGCTGACGCCGGCCCAGACACCGAAGACAATCCCCGAGAGGTCGAGGATGGAGCCGACGATCGGGTAGACTACGATCGTGATCGCATCAACCAGCAGGACGACCCCGGCAGCGTAGGCGATCTGCGTCTCCTTCGCGCGGATCGCCCCACCGACGGCGACGACCGCGGAGACGCCGCAGATCCCAGCCCCGGCAGCGAGCAACGAGCCGAGGCGCTCGGTCAGCCCCGCGACGTTCCGAGCGATGGCCTCGACGAGAAGAACGGTGACTGTCACCGCAGCCACCAACAACAGTAGGATATTGCTGCCGGTTTCGAGGACGGAGCCGAGTGTCAGCGAGGACCCGAGCAGTACGATCCCCGCGGCGAGCCAGACGTTGTGTGTCGCCATACCGGCACGAAGCCGATCCGGGATCCCGACTGTGTTCGTGAGCGCGACGCCCAACCCGATCGCGAGCAGCAGTTCGTTGACACCGACGAACGCGGAGAGCCCGTGAGCCGCGAGGGCGCCGAGACAGAGAGCGACGATGCCGGGCACTGTTCGGCTGGCAGGGCCAATCATGGGATATCGACGCCGAAGACTGCGACGGCGGCGACGATCGCGACGGCAACAAGGATCCCCTGCCAGTCGGCGTCAAGGGCGCACCAGCGGCCGACGGCGCGCCGACTCAGGCCACCGAATCGGTCATCGTCCATGAAAATACTTGGACGATCCCCGATTGTATATCTGCTGGTATCGTCCGCAAAAAGAGCAATTTTTGCTGGTTCTTGCGAATACTGCGGTCAAGCTTCAATGGATCTCGACCATTCATTTATATACTGAGACGCGGGCACACGCCGTATGCGCTGAACACTCGCTGGCGAGTCGCCGAGGCGGGAGCGGGGCGTTGACAGTCCCACCGCGATCCGCGCTCGCCAGTCGCCGTTGGATCGCCTGTTCGCATTCCGGTAAGGATTTGAGCGTTTCGTGGGAATAGTCTCCTGTGTCCCGACTTCGCGTTCCCGCTTTGCTCGTCGGCCTCTCTCTCCTCTGGGGTGTGTCGTTCCCCGCGATCTCGATCGGGTTGGGGTATCTGCCGCCCCTCCTGTTCGCGGCGTTCCGGTACGATGTCGCGGCGATTCTTCTCCTCGGATACGCCGTCATGACGGCTGAGGGCCGCGGATGGTGGCCGGCCGGCCGAAACAACGTTGCTGCGATCGCCGCCGGCGGTGTCTTTCTCGTCGCCGGGAACGGGTTGTTGTTTGTCGGCCAGCAGACTGTTCCGAGCGGCATCGCTGCGATACTGCAAGCGCTCGTCCCGATCGTCACGGCACTGTGGGCCCTCGTTCTCCTCGGCGAACGGCTTTCGGTCGCCGGGGCGCTCGGCGTCGCAATCGGGTTTATCGGCATCGGGTTGATCGTCCGGCCCGATCCCGGAAACCTAGCCGGCGGCGATACTCTCGGCCGACTCCTCGTGGTCGGACAGGTGATTAGCGTCTCGCTCGGCGGCGTTTTGATCCAGCGTGTCCGGCCGTCGATGGAACGGGTCGCGATGACCGGGTGGGCGATGCTCGTCGGCGGCCTCGTCCTACACGCGCTCAGCCTCGTCGGCGGGGAGCCGGTACCAACCGCATTAGTCGATCCGGTCGCCATCGGGGCGGTCGTCTACCTCGGCGTCTTCTCGACCGCGATCGCGTTCGTAATCTACTTCACCGTGTTGAGCGAGCGCGGGGCGTTCGAGGTGAGCCTCGTGACGTATCTGGTCCCGATCGTGGCGACGGTTGCTGGGGTGTTCCTGCTCGGCGAGTCGATCGATCCCCTCTCGGTACTCGGCTTCGTGATCGTGTTCGTCGGGTTCGCACTGTTGAAACGACACACGATCGCAGAGGTGCTCACAGCCGCCGGGTAGCGTTCACCTGATTGCGCTATCGGACTTGAGTCGAGCGACCGCTTCGGCGTCGTATCCCGCGGCTTTGAGCACCGCCTCCGTGTGCTCGCCGTGGCCGGGGAGGTCACGACCGTCCTGCCGCGGCACGTCGCTGCCCCGGACAGGAAACCCGACGCGAGGTGCGCCGTCGTCCGGTCCCCGGACGTATCCCCGAGCCTCGATCTGGGGGTGTTCGAGCGCCTCCTCCGGCGTGTAGACGCCGCCAAACGCCGTGTCCACGTCGGCGAGAGACGACACCCACTCGTCGCGAGTCCGTTCGGCAAAGATCGACTCCAGTTCCGCACGGAGGGCTGCCCGGACCGCCGGGTCGTCGGACATGTGCTCGTCGGCCAGTTCCGGCCGGTCGATGGCTGCACAGAACGCCTCGAAGAACTTCGGCTCAAGCGCCCCGAACGTGACGTAGTTGCCGTCGCTCGCCTCGTAGACGCCGTAGCAGGGGTATTCGCCGGTAAGCGGGGTTTCACCCGGTCGCGGGGCCGCTCCCCGAAGCGCATCGGGCGCGACGGCCTGTGAGAAAGCGACGACTGCGTCGGTCATCGATACATCGAGGTACTCGCCGCCGCTGTTACCGAGTTCGCGGGACAACAGCGCGGAACAGACCGCAAAAGCGGCGAGCAACCCGCCGCCGATGTCAGCAATCTGGTACCCCGGTAGCCGCGGGGCCTCGTCGACATCCCGGCGGTTCATATCGAGAAGCCCCGACAGCCCGATACAGTTGAGGTCGTGGCTGGGCCGGTCGGCGTACGGGCCGTCCTGTCCGTAGCCCGTAAGCGAGCAGTACACGATATCCGACTGGCGTTCGGAAACCGCATCGTAGTCGACGCCGAGTCGCCCGGCCACCCCTGGGCGAAAGCTCTCCACGACGACATCGGCGCCTTCGAGAAGGTCGTAGAACGCCGTCCGTCCACCGTCGCTCTTGAGATCGAGGGCGACGCTACGCTTGCCACGGTTCACCGCGCCGAAGAGTGTACTGATCCCCTCGTCGGTCGTGGGCGGCATCTCCCGGGCGTAATCGCCACTTTCCGTGTCCTCGATCTTGATCACGTCGGCGCCGGCGTCGGCGAGCAACTGTGTCGCGTACGGGCCGGGGAGCAGCCGGGTGAGATCGAGAACGCGGATTCCATCGAGTCGCATGAGTGTCGGTCCGACCGGCCAGAAATAAGCCTACCGTCGCGGCGCGGGTGGTTGGCTACCGCCTGCAGGACGGCTCTCTCCTATCGGCCCCGTCTCACACCGCCGCGATCGCCGCCTCGATCTCCGTTGTGGGGACAGGATAAATCCACTCCCCGGTGTCCCAGGCGTGCCTGACGAGCCCGGCGTCGTCAAGGACAAACACCGCCCGCCGGGCGGTCTCCGTACCGGCCATCCCCTCGCGTTCGACCAGCAGATCGTAGGACTCAGCGATATCACCGTTGCCATCCGAGAACATCGAGAACGGGCTCTCGAGCCCGCGGAGAAACTTGTTTATCGAGTAGGGGCCGTCGCTGACGATCCCGTACACCCGTATTCCCTCGAGTTCGCCCCAGCCGAGCGTGTCGTATCGAGTCCACCAGTTCTGTGCGATGGCGGAAAAGACAAACCCGTCGAATATCAGGACGGTCCCTCGGTCGCCGAGCGCGTCGCCGAGTTCGGTCGGTTGGAACGTCTCGCCGTCGCACAGTAGTGCCTCGAACGTAGGCGCCGTTTCGCCGACGGCAGGTACCATACCAGCGTATCCGTCCGGGGGTTAGTTAAATTCGTAGGGGGACCGCATGGTGATCACTTACGCCGAGCAGTCGGGTCGATTGCCGTTCCTGCCTCAGTCGTTCCGGGGCGGACGAAAGAGAGGTAGAACGGCTCCCCACACCCATCGGCCTCGCTGTCGCGCGCGGACCCGTCCGCCCCGCAGACGAATCGGACCCCATCGGCGTCGTCGGCCGCGTAGTCTTCCTCCACGGAGACGTAGTTCCAGCCCGCAAGCGGAACCGGCGTAACGGACTTGTCGGCGAGATACCCCTCGCGCTGTAGTTCGACGACGGTCTCACAGCGCGGACAGTAGTACGTAACTGGCGTCGCCATACCTGCGGTACGGTCCGGAGCCGCTTGGCGGTATCGTTCGGGGCAGTCGCCCCCGGCGGTTTTTTGTATCGTACCGCATATACAGGTACATGACCGTTACGTTGTACCGTCTTGAGGGCTGTCCGTACTGTGAGCACGTCGTCGATGTTCTCAACGAGTTGGACGTTACCTTCGCCAGCGTCTGGGTCGAGGGGCTCCACTCGGAGCGCGACGAGGTACGGTCGATCACGGGGCAGCGACAGGTCCCGGTGCTCCTCGACGACGAGTACGGCATCGTAATGAGTCAATCGGCACGGATCATCGAGTACCTCGAGACCACGCACGGCGACGCGGAGTCGCCCGCTGTTCTCGAGACTGATATCGGCGGGTGAGGCCACTCAGTCGAGATCGTGTGGGTCGAGTCCGGGGTCGTCGACCGGCGGTGCGCCGAACGAGAGGACGACCCCGCGGTCGTCACCGACGTTTCGGTGCCCATGACCGACCTCCGGCGCTGCGACCCAAAACGTTCCGGGGCCGGCATCGACGTACTCGGCCTCACCGGATCGCCCCAACTTCAGCGAGAACTCCCCGTCGAGAACGAAGTACAGCTCCTCCTGTTCGCTGTGGGCGTGATACTGGATTTCCTCGTCGGGCTCGAAGTACCACACCGTCGCCCGCATTTCCGAGAGGCCGAGCTGTTTGCCGACGGGTTTGATGTCGAGATCCGGCGGAACCGAGTCGACCTCGGAGAGATCAGTCACCGATACGTCATCGAGGTCTACTACTTCGTACTCCATATGCCATATGCTCACGAAAGGCGGGGACAAAAACACCGGTGTCTCCAGGTCCTGGGATAGCCGTCGGCAGATTGACCGCCACAGCACCGACTGGCACAGACGTTTTTTGCCCTCACGCCGGAGCGTTAGTATGGACGACGACCTCGTGGACATCGCCGCGGAGATCCGTTCGGCCGAGTCGGTCGTCGCCCTGACCGGCGCGGGGGTGTCCACAGCGTCAGGAATCCCGGACTTTCGGTCCGAAGACGGAATCTGGAGCGAGTACGACCCGATGGACTTCCATCTCACCCGATTCCGGGCTGACCCCGGAGGCTTTTGGCGCGACCGCGTCGGGATGATTGAGGACCTCTTCGCGGGCGATCCCGAGCCGAACGCGGCCCATGAGTCACTGGCGGCACTCGAATCAGCGGGGCAACTGGACACGCTCGTCACGCAGAACGTCGATGGCCTCCACCGGGCCGCGGGGAGCAACACTCCGATCGATATTCACGGGAACGGCCGACGCGTCGTCTGCACCGACTGCGGTGTCAAGGGAGGCGTCGAACGCGCTATGGAATGCGTCCGCGGCGGCGAAACGCCGCCGACGTGCGAGCGTTGCGGGGGCGTATTTAAACCTGACGTGGTGCTATTCGGCGAAGAGCTCTCAAAAGAGAAACTCGCCCGATCCCGATCTGCTGCCGAGGGGGCCGACGTGTTCCTCGCGATCGGCACTTCGCTCTCCGTCGAACCGGTCGCCTCGCTACCGCGGCACGCTCTCGATGCCGGAGGGACGGTCTGCGTCGTCAACCTCGACCGAACCGGGGTTTCCGCCGACGCCGAGTACGACATTCGAGCGGATGTCACAGACGTGCTCCCGCAGGTCACCGATCAGGTGCTCGTCAGATGATGTTCGTTCGCTTCACCGAGGATGGAGGATCTGTGGAGTCCGGCCGGGCAGCCGATCTGTGTTCGGCCGCATGAACGACGCACAACTAAATTATCCGATCCGGCTGTGGACAGGGTATGCCTGACGGTGTCCGCGGCGTCGGATTGGACGACGAAACCCGGTGTACGCACTACGGAACCGAACGGGATGTCGTCGCCATCCGGTTTAGCTGCTGTGGGGAGTACTACGCCTGCTTCAAGTGTCATCGCGCGCTCGCCGACCACGACGCGATCCCGTGGCCGGCCTACCGGCGCGACGATCCGGCCGTCCGTTGTGGCGTCTGCGGGACGTCGATGCCTGCACCGGTGTACGTCTCGGGCGACACCTGTCCGGACTGCGGGGCGGCGTTCAATCCGAACTGTGCGGCACACTACAGCCGCTACTTCGAATGGCTCGATTGAGTGTGAGTAGTTGGGTACCTGTCTCCGGCACTCACGATTCAGTGCTGTCGAGACGAAGGACGCAACCGGGAGAGCCAACACCGCGTTCGTCGGGCGCTACAGGTAGCCTTCCTCAAGCAGTAACTCGCCGTTCAGGATGCTTGCGCCGGCGGCGCCGCGCATCGTGTTGTGAGCCAGACAGTTGAACTGAATACCGTGGCTCGTCGTCTCGACTCCACCGGCGGCGACGGCCATTCCGCCGCCGAGGTTCCGGTCGAGGCGGGGCTGGGGGCGATCCGGTTCCGCGAACACCTCGATGAGTTGTTCCGGCGAGGAGTGTAGGTCGATACCGGGGAACGACTCGAAGGCCTCGACGACAGCCTCGGGCGCGGGGTCGTCGGCAAGGTCGGCCCAGACGTTCTCGAGGTGGCCGTCGAGCGTCGGAACGCGGTTACACGAGGCCGAGACGTCGGCGTTGTGAAGGCTGACCTCGGCCCCGTCGAAGGAACCGAGAAGCTTCCGCGATTCGGTCTCCATCTTCGTGGCCTCGCCGCCGATGTGAGGGATGACATTGTCGATGATCTCCATCGAGGTGACGCCCGAGTAGCCGGCTCCGGAGACGGCCTGCAGCGTCGAGACGTGGACCCGATCGAGGCCGAACTGGTCGAGCGCCGCCAGCGTCGGTACCATCGTGATCGTCGAGCAATTGGGGTTTTTGATCAACGCGCCGTCCCAACCGCGCTCGTCGCGTTGGACCTCGATCAGCCCGAGGTGGTCGGCGTTGATCTCGGGGATCGTCAGCGGGATGTCCTCATCCATTCGTCCGTTCGAGGAGTTCGACGAGACGACGTAGCCTGCTTCGACAAACTCGGGTTCGACCGCCGCGCCGACATCGGAGGGCAGCGAAGAGAAGAGCAAGTCGATATCGTCGGAAACCTCGTCGGGATCAGTCTCGACGACCGTGCTGTCGGCGATCTCGTCGGGAATGGGCGAGTCGACGCGCCACTTTGCGGCGTCGCGGTACGTTCGGCCGGCGCTCGCTTCGGAGGCGGTGAGCGTGGCGATCTCGAAGTCCGGGTGCGGTGCGAGCAGTTGGATGAGTCGCTGTCCGACGGCGCCGGTCGCGCCGAGGACACCTACGCGAGTGGACATTGGCGATCGTATGGCGAGCCGTAAGAAAACGGTTGTGGAAACCGGCGGCTACTGGGGTGTTGAAAACAGACGATCGTCTGAAAACTCGGCCGCCTACGCGCTTTGCGGAACGCTCTGTTTGCTGGTGACGTACCCGGCGATCCGGTTGCGGACGCCCTTCGACTCGACGTTGGTGAGCTCGTCGACCAGATCCTTGTTGTGCTCAAAGTCGTCGCCGAAGGCCTTCGGGTACCGGTTCATGAGCAGCGTAGCGGTCTTTTTAACGTAGGCGGGTTTGATAGCCATTATTACCAGTCACTACCGCTGTGGCACCTAAAAAAGGTTCGAAAGGGCGTCCGGTCCGTATCAGACGACGAGGTATTCCTCAAGTTGTCCGCGGTCGCTGACCGCGTCGCCGGCGATCTCGTCGACGATCGTCCCGCGATCGATCGCGTAACACCGTTCCGCGAGGCCCTGTATCACCGAAAGGTTCTGTTCGACAAAGAGGATCGTCGTGCCGAACGCCTCGTTGATCGCCTCGAGATCCTCCGTGATCGACTGGACGATCGACGGCTGGACGCCCTCCGAGGGCTCGTCGACTAACAGGAGATCGGGATCGCCGACCAGCGCGCGAGCGATCGCGAGCATCTGCTGTTGGCCGCCACTCATCGTGCCGGCGTCTTGATCGGCACGCTCCTCTAGGATCGGAAAGTAGTCGTACACCTGCTCGTAGCGCGTCGCGCCGTCGTCGCCGATCCCCTCGCCGATCGTGAGGTTCTGTTCGACGGTCAAGCCGGGAAAGACGTCCCGACCCTGCGGGACGTAGCCGATCCCGCGTCGGGCACGGACGTCGGCCGGTTCGCCGGTCAAGTCGTCGCCATCGAAGCTGACAGTGCCGGTTTCTGGCTCGAGCAGCCCCATAATCGTTTTTAATAGCGTCGTCTTTCCGACGCCGTTGCGGCCGACGATCCCGACGATCTCGCCGTCCTCGACGGTAAAGTCAATATCTCTGAGTATCGGCGTCCCGTCGTAGCCGGCGTTCAGGTTCTCGATCTCGAGGCTCACGCGTTCTCACCAAGGTAGATCCGGCGGACATCCTCGTCGGCTTCGATCTCCTCGATCGGGGCTTGCCTGAAGATCGATCCCTGGTTCAACACGGTGACTTGCTCGGAGATCTGACGGACGAACTCCATGTCGTGCTCGACGACGAGAAACGTCATCCCGTCGTCGTGTAGCGACCCGATCAGGTTGGCGATGTCGGCCGTCTCATCGATCGACATGCCGGCGACCGGCTCGTCGAGGAGCATGAGCGTCGGGTCGAGCGTCACCGCCATGCCGATCTCAAGACGCTGCTTCTCGCCGTGTGAAAGCTCGCTGGCCCCCGTGGTGGCCTTCTCCGCGAGCGAGATCCGATCCAGCGTCTCGGCCATGACGCGCTCGATGTCGCGGTCGGTCCGCTGAAGCGGCACCTGAAGATTCTGCTCGACCGTGAGGTTCTCGTAGACGTGCGGTGATTGGAACTTGACGCTGATCCCGGTGTCGATCCGCTTGTGCGGTGGGAGTCCCGTGAGATCGCGGCCGTCGAAGTAGATCGACCCCTCGCTCGGCGAGAGCTGGCCGGTGATCAACTCGAGCAGCGTGCTCTTGCCCGCGCCGTTGGGACCGATGAGACACCGGATCTCGCCCGCATCGATCGAGAAGTCGACGCTATCGACCGCGGTGAGGCCGCCAAAGTTTTTTGTGAGCTGTTCGGTCGCGAGTACGGTGTCGGAGCCCGCGCCGGTCGCGGCGACGGCGGGCTGTTGTCTGACGTTGATATCCTGTGGCGTGCTCATTCGATTGGTTCCTCCGTCGTGGTCGTCGAGCCGGACTGCTTGCGCCCTCGGGCGAGCGCCCGGTCTTTGAGTTTCTCGAGCGTCGGGACGACGCCAGCCGGCATGAACAGGATCACGCCCAACAAGAGCCCGCCAACGATCACGAGCGCCCACTCGGAGCCGATCGGGCCGATCCCGCTGGAGAGCCCCGTCCGCATGCGCTCGATGGCGAACGTCGCGCCGATCGCGCCCAAAAGCGACTCGCGGCCGCCGACGCTGACCCACACAACCGGGAGGGCGGCGAAGGCGATCCCGAAGACGCTTGGGTCGATGTAGTTACCCCAACTGGCGTAGAAGACACCCCCGACCGCGGCCAACGCCCCGCCGATGGTGAAGACGACCAACTTCACGAACGGGACGTTGTAGCCGAAGGTCGCGGTCCGAGCCTCGTCCTCGCGGACAGCAACCATCGTCATCCCGAACTCGCTGTTGACGAGCGCCCGAAGCCCGAGGTACGTCACGACGAGCGTTGCGAGCAGGGCGTAGTACAATCCGTTGCCGTCGAGCACCAGACCGGCCTCGCCGATGCCGAGCGTGAGGTCCGGAATGTTCGTCATTCCGTTGAACCCGCCGAGTCGCGCGTCGCCGATCGCCCATTCACTACCGGCTGTCTGTGCCATGAACGTGTTCAACACCAAGGCGACGACGAGCGTCATGATCGTCACGTACGTGTCTCTGACACCGCCATAAAACATGAAGTAGCCCAACAGGGCCGCGAACAGCGTCCCGACGGCGATAGCGGCGACGATGGCGACGCCAACGCCGGTCGCCGACGAGAGGTTGATTCCGATCGCACCGAACGCGTAGGCGGCGACCCCAAAGAAGGCAACCTGTCCGAAGCTCAACACGCCCGCATAGCCCCAGATGAAACAGAGACTCAGGGCGAGGAACGCGAGCGCGAAGTAGCGCGAACTCTGGATCACGGTGTAGGGGTCGGTCGTTTGCGGGTACGCGGCCAGCGCAGCCACGGCAACGGCGAGACCGACCCAAAACGGGATTGAGTTGCCGACAGTATTCGGCCCCTCGAAGGGGGCACGAACACGGTCGAGGAGCGACCGCCCGTCCGTGCCCAGTCGGTCGCTCATTCGCTCGCCCTCCGTCGTTTCCGCAGTTCCTCGACGTAGCCTGTGATTCCATCGGGGAGGACGCGCAACGCGACGATGGCGACGAGCAACAGCATCATCTGACCGATGAACGTCCCGAAGAAGAAGCTCCCCGTCGCGTTGAACACGCTGAGGACGCCGGCGGCCGACAGCGTGCCGATGATGACGGAGGGGCCGCCGACGACGACGGCCACGAACGCTTCGACGAGGAACGTCCCACCCCGGTTCGGCGTGATCGACCCGAGTGCCGGCGCGTACAGCGCACCCGTCAGCCCCGCGAGCGCGGAGCCGATGGCGAACGTGGCCATGTACATGCGGTCGGTGTCGATCCCCATCGCGCGTGCGGTTTCGGGGTTCTCGATGGTGGCCCGCGCCTTGATCCCGAACTCGGTCCGGGTAAAGAGCGCGTAGAGGCCGACGAGGGCAAGAAGCGCCACGGCTGGCAAGAAAACGCTTCGATAGATCGACGACGAGAAGGGACCGTACGAGACGCTTCCCATCGGCGTCGAGATGCTGTCGAGACTGGAGCCGAAGATGATCAACAGCATCTGCGCGATGACCAGCGCCAGCCCCCACGTCGCGACCATCGAGTCAAGCAGCCGATCGTAGAGGTGTCGCACGATCGTTCGCTCGATGAGGACGCCGAACACCGTGGTGACGAGGACGCCGATCACCATCGCGGCTGGCAACGGGACGCCGGCGTGGTACGGCAGTGCGGTCCCGTAAACGCCGATCAGGATGAACTCGCCGTGGGCGAGGTTGATCACGCCCATCATCCCGAAAATAATCGCGAGGCCGACGGTCGCGAGGATAATAAAGCCGAAGCTGTTCAGGAACTGGAAGAACAGCGCGGCGGCGCTGTACGTCGAGGCGGCCAACGGGGTTGCGCCGTGGGCCGAGGACGACAGCGCGGCGGCGGTCGCGTCGATCACGGTGCGTCGTCACCCCCGTACAGCGGTTGGACGCGCCGCCGGGCGTTCCGTTCGATCGTTCGGTTTAGTTTGTCCATACGTATCTCGCCCCTCAGATGTCGTAGACGTCACCCGGCTCGTACTGGGTAGTACTGTCCTCCTCACGGAGGTCGCAGCCGTCGCCGCCTTCGACCTCGCTACGGAGGAAGCTCGGTTCGATACGCTCGTTGTTGGTGAAGGATATCTCGTGGTTCTCGTCGGCGATGCCGACGCGCATCTCGTGTTCCATGTGGTGTGTCGCCCCGTCGAGGGTGAGTTCGCCCGACGGCGCGCTGATGTCGCGGCCCTCCTCGAGAACGCTGATGACCTCCTGTTGGTCGAACGTGCCGGCCTCCTCGACGGCTTCAGCCCACAGGTACACCGAGAAGTAGTTGTTCTGAGCCTCTTGATTGAGGTAGTTTGCGTCGGGCCACCGTTCGTAGAAGTCCTCGACGAAGTTCTCACCCTCTCGGAGGTCCCCGAGTTCTTCCATGTAGCTGACGCCGGCGTAGACGTTCGTGAGCGCAGGGGGATCGTAGCGGATGTGCTCGTGACCCTGCGCCAGCGTCGTCGACGTCCCGATCGGGATGTCCTCCATGTTGTTCGTCGCCCGCTGGTCGTAGAAGTTCTCGTGGTTCGCGCCCACGAGCATCGACATGATAAAGTCCGGGTCCTCATTTTGAATCCGGTTGATGACCGACGAGAAGTCGGTCTCATCGAGTGGAATGTACTCCTCGCCGACGATGTTGTAGCCGTTCTCCTGTGCGAGGACGTTGACCCAATCGCCCGAAAGCTGGCCGAAGTTGTAGTCGGCGGCGATAATGTAGATGTCGTCGCCGAACTCGTCGGCCAGGTACGGCGTCACGATCCCGAGTTGCTGGCGGGCGGTCGCCCCGACCGGGAAGATCGTGTTGTCACAGACGCCTCCTTCGTACTGTGTGGTGTAGAAGTAGAGCTGTTCGTTCTCGTTGATGATCGGCCGGATTGCCTCCCGGGTCGCCGAGGAGTAACCGGCCCACAGCGCGTCCACCTGATCCTGAAGGATCAGCCGCTCCGTGAGTTCCTGATAGCGGGAGTTGTCGGACTGGGGGTCGGGATCGACGATCTCGATCTGCTCGCCGAGCAGGCCGCCGTCCTCGTTGATTTCCTCTATAGCGAGCCGCGTCGCCTGCCACTTCGAGGTCCCGTTGAGCTGGAAGTTCCCGGAGCGATCCTCAAGGATGCCGACCGTCGGGCCGCCTCCCCCTCCGTTACCGTTGCCGCCTCCATTGCCCGAACAGCCCGCCAGGGCGGCTCCGATGCCGGCCGCTCCGGATGCGAGCAGGCTCCGACGGGAGACGCGCTCACGCATGACGAACGCCTCCGGCGTCGACTCGGCGACCGTCTACTTCTGTATTCTGGCACCGTTGCTCCGTAAACATGTCCGTGTATCCAGACATTTTCACGTTAAGTGGACAAACAGCACCAATATATAAATATTGTCGGCAAACACTACCCAATGTGATTGAAGAAAATATACACCCATATACTCTTGTATGTAGGTCTATCTCCTTATATTTCGCACGTTCGTCCACTAAATCTCGGAGAGGTGATGCACCTTGTTGCACGCATACGCGCCGGTCGGTCACCGGAGTTCGACGGATCTGTTTATAAACGGATCTTATATTTCATAAACACGAGTCGAACCGCCATCGAACGATATAGAAGATGCCGCGGGTGAGGAACCGGACGGGGGGTTCTCAGCCCACCGCTGACGCGTGCCGACGTGTTTTTGACGATCATCCACTCGATTCGTAGTATCGCCAGATATAAGCGAAAAATTCGCGTGAAGGGACAACTTATGTAGCCCCCCGCTCGATGAACGTGGTATGCTGGAATTACCGCTACACACCGGCGCGGAGCACCCTGACCTCACACTCGTCGTCCTTTCGAGCCTCCTCACCTTTCTCGCGGGGCTCGGGCTCGGCTCCTATGGCGACCGCGTTCGCGCACTCGCCCGCACCCTCACGGCCGATTCGGCGGAGTAACCCGACTACACGATCACACTATGTCCATACATGACACCGACGACGGCGAAGACGACGGGTGCCCGAAGCGCCCTAGAGGTGAGTCGGCGTGAGCGATTTCGTCCCCGGCGAGTTGCTTCCTACTGACGATCCGATCAAAATCAACGCCGGCCGGGAGACGGCGACGGTAACTGTCGAGAACACCGGCGACCGGCCCGTCCAGGTCGGCTCGCACTTCCATTTTTTCGAGACGAACCCCGAACTCGAGTTCGACCGGAACGCGGCCTACGGAACCCGGCTGAACGTCCCCGCGGGGACCGCGATCCGGTTCGAACCGGGCAGCGAGCGCGACGTCGAGTTGGTCGCCGTGGGCGGCGACCGGATCGTCCACGGGATGGGCGGGCTCGTCGAGGGTGAACTCGACGACGAGGATGTCCGCGAGCGCGCCCTCGAACGCGCCGCCGAGGCCGGCTACCGGGGAGTCGAGAGATGACGCGGGAGCTCCCCCGGAGCGAGTACACGGATCTCTTCGGCGCGACCGAGGGCGATCGACTCCGGCTCGGCGACACGGAGCTGTTGGCGGAGATCGAACGCGATCACACCACATACGGTGACGAGGCGGTCTTCGGCGGCGGCAAGACGATGCGCGACGGCATGGGAATGCAGTCGGGCGTCACGCAGGCCGAGGGCGCGCTCGATTGGGTGTTCTCGAACGCCGTCGTGATTGACCCGATTCTCGGGATTCAAAAGGGCGATATCGGCGTCCGGAACGGCCGGATCGCCGGCATCGGCAAGGCCGGTAACCCCGACACGATGGACGGTGTCGACGACGACCTCGTCATCGGGGCGAGCACCGACGCCGTGCCCGCCGACGGCCTCATCGCCACGCCAGGCGGGCTCGACATCCACGTTCACTTCAACAGCACGGGGCTGTTCGAACACGCTCTCGCGAGCGGCATCACGACGATGTTCGGCGGCGGCTACGGCGGCGGCGCGACGACCTGTACGCCCGGCCCCGAGAACGTCAAGCGCTTCCTGCAGGCCGCCGAGGAATGGCCGATGAACGTCGGCTTCTACGGGAAAGGCAACTCGAGTCAGCCCGACCCCATCTACGAGCAGATCGAGGCCGGCGCGTGCGGGCTCAAGCTCCACGAGGACTGGGGGTCGACGCCGGCGGTGATCGACAGCGCGTTGCGCGTCGCCGAGGAGGCGGACGTCCAGGTGTGTATCCACAGCGACACGCTCAATGAGTCCGGCTTCGTCGAGAAGACCTTCGACGCCATCGACGGGCGGGCGATCCACACCTTCCACATCGAGGGCGCGGGCGGCGGGCACGCCCCCGACGTCCTCGAGTTGGTCGGCCACGATCACATGCTGCCGTCGTCGACGAACCCTTCAATGCCATACACGGAGAACACCTTTGACGAACACCTCGACATGGTGATGGTTTGTCACCACCTCAACCCCGACGTTCCCGAAGATGTCGCCTTCGCCGAGTCGAGGATCCGCGCGGAGACCCTCGCCGCCGAGGACGTGCTCCACGATCAGGGCGCGATCAGCATGATGACCTCGGACTCCCAGGCGATGGGGCGGATGGCGGAGGTCATCGCGAGGACCTGGCAGACCGCCGATAAGATGAAGAAACAGCGCGGCCCCCTACCCGAAGACGAAGGGACCGAGGCCGACAACCACCGGATCGAACGCTACGTCGCCAAGTACACCATCAACCCCGCGAAGGTCGCGGGGATCGACGAGTACGTCGGCTCGCTCGAACCCGGCAAGATGGCCGACGTCGTGCTGTGGGAGCCGGCGTTCTTCGGCATCAAACCGAAATACGTTATCAAGGGCGGCTTCCCGGTGTACAGCCAGATGGGCGAGGCCAACGGCTCGCTCATGACGTGTGAGCCCGTCGAGATGCGCCCCCGGGCTGGTGCGGTCGGGAAAGCCAAGCACGCGCTGTCGGTGTCGTTCGTCAGCGAGGCCGCCTACGAGCGCGGCGTCGGCGACGAGTACGGCCTCGACACGCCGGTGCGGCCGGTCCGGGGGACCCGGTCGGTGCGGAAATCCGACATGGTCCACAACGACTACTGTCCCGACGACATCGATATCGACGCCCAGACGTTCGAGGTATCGATCGACGGCGAGCACGTGACGTGCGAGCCGGCCGAGGAAATCGCGCTCGCACAGCGGTACCACCTGTGAGCGTAGCACGGATCCCACAGTTATGAACCTCTCACCAAAGGAAAAAGAACGGCTGACGGTGTTCATGGCGGCCGAACTCGCCCGCCGCCGCAAGGAGCGCGGCGTGAAACTCAACCACCCCGAAACGGTGGCGTATATCTCCGATTGGGCCTGCGAACGCGCCCGCGACGGAATGTCCGTCGCCGAGATCCGCGCGGAGGCGACGACGCTTCTCACGCGGGCGGACGTGATGGACGGCGTTCCCGAGATGGTCGGAATGGTACAGGTCGAGCCAATGTTCCCAGACGGGACGAAGCTCGTGACGATTCACGATCCCATCCGGGCTGACTCGCCCGAACAACTGGAGGACTAGATGGGCCACAGAGACGTCGCGACGGTCGGGCTTGGCGGTCCCGTCGGATCAGGCAAGACCGCACTCGTCAAGCGACTCGTCCCGCGGCTCGACGAGGCGGGGTACGATGTGGGCGTCATCGCCAACGACATCATGACACAGGAGGACGCCGACCGGCTTCGGGAGTCCTTCGAGGGACTCATTCCGCCGGATCTCGTGGCGGGCGTCGAGACGGGCGCGTGCCCCCACACCGGCATCCGGGAGGACCCCTCGATGAACCTCGCGGCGGTCGACGAGTTCACCGAGTCGTACCCCGAACTCGACGTGGTGTTGCTCGAGAGCGGCGGCGACAACCTCGCGGCGACGTTCAACCCCGAACTCGCCGACTACTTCCTCTTCGTGATCAGCGTCGCCGAGGGCGACGACATTCCGCGAAAACGCGGTCCCGGCGTGACTCAGGCCGATCTCCTCGTCATCAACAAGACCGACCTCGCCCCACACGTCGACGCCGATCTCGACGTGATGGCCCGCGACGCGGAGGCCGTCCGCGGCGACGCGCCGACACAGTTCACCGACTGCAAGGCCGAGGAGGGAATCGACGGTATCGTCGAGCACATCGAAGAGGGCGTCCTCTTCGCATGAGCGCGATCCCCAACTCATTCGAGCGCTACGGCGAGGAGACACTCGCGCAGGCGCCGGCGTTCGGCCCCGGCAAGGACGGCGTCTTCGAGGCGACACTCGCGCGGGAACCGGGCGGGGAAACCCGGCTGTTGCGCGACTACGCGAAGGTGCCGTACCATTTGAGCGGCACGCTTGATAGCGATCCCGCGCCGGGGCTGACGACGCTGTGTCTCCAAGAGCCGACCGGCGGCGTCGCGCAGGGTGACCGGCACACGATCGACATTACTGCGAAGGACAGAGCGCGCGCACGTGTGACGACACAGAGCGCGACCAAGGTCCACAGCATGCACTCGAACTACGCCCACCTCAACGGCACCCTCCGGGCCGGAGCGAACGCCCACCTCGAGTACCTGCCGGGGCCGACGATCGTCAACGAGGACGCACGCTGTTTGCAGACGCTATCGGTCGATCTCGACCCGACCGCGTCGGTCATCGTCTCCGATGTGCTCGTCCCGGACGGCCTCTCCGGGCAGGAACCGTTCGGCTTCGACCACTACCACAGTCGGCTCGACGCGCGGTGTGATGGCCAGCTTGTTTGCTCGGATGCCGTCGATCTGCGCCCCGCCGAACGGGACCCCCGCGATCCGGCGACCGTCGGCGAGTTCGGCGTCGTCGGCACGTTGTACGTCCTCGCGCCCGCGGTGTCGGCCGAGGAGGTGGCCGACTCGATCTACGGCCGACTCGAACCGATGGCCGACACGCGGGCGGGCGTCTCGGCGCTGGCCCACGACTCGGGCGTCTCAGTCCGGGTCCTCGGGGACCGAAGCGCGGACGTCGTCGACGCGGTGACGGCCGCCTGGGACGAGGCCAGACAGACGCTTCTCGGTGTCGGCGCACCCGCCGACAGGAGGTACTGATGCGGCGGATCGACGGTGTCGTCGGGAACCGCCACGACGACCCGGATCTCGACGAACGGATCGCCGCCCACGACGACGCCGGCACACTCGAACGCGTCCGCATCGACTCGGGCGAGCGGAAGAAGTCCCGTCTCCGGGTCGAAACCGATGCCGGAACCGACCTTGGGATCGTCGTCGGCAATGTTGATCTCCGGTCCGGCGACGTGCTGTTCATCGACGACAACGGGGCCGCGGTCGTCACGTTCGAGACGCGCGAGGCGTTCGTCGTCGAATTACCAGCCCCGACGGAGCCGGCGCTTGCGGCGGTGGCCGAGTTCGGCCACCGGGTCGGCAACCAGCACTGGGATATCGCCGTTGAGAGCGGGACGGTCTACGTCCCGGTCGACGTCGAAAAGCGGGTTCTCGAGGACGTACTCAAGCCGTACATTCCCGACGGGGCGAAGACGGGCTACGAGTCGGTTGAGGCCGAACTGTTCGTCGGTGACGAAAACGCGTCGGCCGGCGAGGGACACGAGCACGCTCACACCCTCGACGACGGGCACGGACACGAACACGGAGACGGAGAGCACCCCCACAGCCACGAACACGAATCGGACGGAACAACCTCCCACAGTCATGAATGACGTCTCCTCCCCCACGAGCGACGCATCATCACCCCCGCACGAGGCGTCGTCCGTTTCGAGCGATGCCTCATTCCTCACCGCGATGCGGCTGGCGGACTCATTTCTGCCCGTCGGTACCTACACCGCCTCCTACGGGATCGAACAGTACGTCAACGAGGGACGGGTCGAGACGGCGGCGGAACTCGGCGACCTGATCGCGGGATACCTACGGCGGATCGTCGGCCCGGCCGACACGGTCGCGCTCGGGAACGCCCACGCTGCGGCGGCGACGGACTCGCTTGAGGGGATCCTCGAGGCCGACGAGCGCCTCCACGCCGCCACGCTCCCGGCCGAGTTCCGGACAAGTGCGACGAAGGGCGGGCGCAAACTCGTCGAGTTGCTCGGCGAGACGGACCCGGCACTGTTCGAGGGTGGGGGGCCGGACAACGCGACTGCCGCCTACGTTGCGGCGGTCGACGCCGGGGAGACGCCCGGCGGCTACCCCGTTGTCCTCGGCGTCGTCACGCAGTCGGCGGGGATCGATCGGCGAACAGCGTGCCTTGTCGGGGCCTACGGTTTCGTCACGGAACTGCTCGGGGCCGCCCAGCGGCTCGGGCGATTCGGCCACACCGATATCCAGGCGCAGTTGACGCGGCTCCTCACCATCGTTGAGTCGGTGTGTGCGGAGTACGCCGACGCCGATATCGAGTCACTCGCCTCGTTCGCGCCGCTGGCGGAGACGATGGGGATGGCCCACGAGCGCGCCGACCGGCGGCTGTTCATGAGTTGACCCCCGGGCGCGAAACACAGTTCCACCCGATCAACAGGAGCCTTTGTCGCGCTCCGCTGGATCTCCGGTGAACACCCGAGCAGTCGTTTGCACACGGGAGATCGGCTGTTCGTCCTCCGGGCCGAAGAACAGGACCTCGACGGTGTCTCCCGGTTCGATCGGTCGATCACCCGAAGAACGGACCGGATAGCGGTTGTTCACTCGAAAGAACGGTTCGTCGCTGTCGCCGTTCTTTGCGATATCGTTTTGACCCGATCCCACGTATCTATACGGGTCATCTCCTTCTTGATCAGTGTCACCGCCCAATTGGTATCTATTGTGTACCATCCGAATCGTCAGGGTTTCTCCGGCGCGGAGATCCCCGGTACAAAACTCACCGATAGATTCGTCTGGGTGGTCGATCTGCGCCGTGTCCTTGCCGAACCGAGCGGGGTTCAGAAATCGAACCTGGCCGCCACCACTGGCTCCGCGCCAGCGGACGACGACAGCACCGATGTCGTCTCCGTTGAATACGGGACCACTTTGGTAGGTGAGTCTGACGACATCGATATCGCCGCGGGGTGCGTTATCGCCTTCTCGATCATCCCACCCTCCCCACGACCGGTGTTCCGACCCCAGCGTCGTCTCGACATCGCTGAAGGCGCGGGGATCCTGCGGTTCCCTGAGTCCATCTTGGAACCCGAATGCGACGACGCCAACTGTTGCAGCCGCGATGATGGCGACGCTGAACAACATGATCGTCGCGACCACGGGGCTAACACCACGTCCGTCGTTTTTCAGTTTGCCTCCTGGTTTGTTCATTCGTAGCCTACCGAGACGTATCCGCGGTTTCTGTGTCGTGCCGTGACGATCCCAACGGCCAGGATCGCTTTGACCTGGGCCCGTCTACAACGTATACTCGACGGCGAGAACGTATATTAAGCGTCGGACAGTATCAGATATAAGCATATTGAGTATAACACCAGTCAGTATGATCGGGTGAACCGCGAGCGTACGAAACCGGCGGCAGTGTTCGTAATCGGTCAGTCCTCCGTCAGATGTCGAGTCCCGTATGTTCGAGGAACCGCTCGAAGGCCGCCTGTTCGCGGGGGCCGCCGCAGCGTTCGACGACGCTCCCGAAGTACTCGATCCGGTCGCGGAGGACGCCCGAATCGTAGCCGGGAACGTCGAGGCGCGACGCGGCGACGGTCGCCTCGATGACAGCGTAGTAGCCGCGGTTCGTGGTCGGAACAGTCTCGCGTTCGACCGCCGACTCGACCGGCGTGAGTGCCCAATCGACCCACTGGGTGTCGCCCTCGCTCCCTCGGTCGATCGACTCGACCTCGATTTTCGCCCACGCGTTGGCGCTTGCGAGTAACGGATCGTCCGTCTCGCGTATCGAACACGCCGCGTCGACGAAGTCGGCAGGATCGACGGAGAACTGGATGTACCCGCCCCCACGCTCGGTGAAGTTGCGCCATGTTCGCGTCCGGCCCCACGTTCGGGCCGTCACGGGCGCCCCCGCGAACAGCCCAAGGGCGGCGACGTTCCAGCGATCGTTCGGACCGAGCGTCGTCACGATCGACTCGGTCGCTCCCCGGAGTCCGACGGGCCACGCCGCGTGAGGAATGTCGGTGGCTCCAGCATCGCTATCGGCTTCGATGTGGGTGTCGGGGTCAACATCGGTTCCGGCGTTAACGTCGTTTTCGCCCATCTCACACCTCCAGCCCGCGTTCGAGGGCGATGAAGAGCGCTCCAGCGGTGATATCGGCCGTCGTGCCGGGGTTGATATCGCGGGCGACGAACTCCTCGGCGAGCGCCTCGGCGTCGGTCTCGCCGTCGAGGACCGCCCGCGCGCGCCGCGTCGCCTCTTCGGCGGCCGCCTCGCCGTTCCGCGTGATGACGAAGGTGTCGGGCTCCGCCGCAAGCAACCGGAGGAACGTCCGCGAGGCGCGGCGGTAGATGGGCCCCTCGTCGTCGAGGAGCCATCCTGCGGCCTCGAAGCTCCGCTCGAAGCCCGAACACCACTCGTCGGCGACGCCGTCGCGGTCCGCGGAGAGGGCCATCACGTCGTATAGCGTCAACCCCCGTTCTCGGAGCGCGTCGGTTGCCGTCGCGCCGCGTCGGACGTCTAAGGCGTCGATCTCCTCCGGCGGGTCGTCGACGGCGACATCAACGTGCTCGAACGAGGTATAAAACGCGCAGGCGTCCTCGACGGTCGTCGCCTCGACGACCGCAGTGACTCCCTCGGGCGTCAACCGATCGCTCGCGGCGGCTCGAACCAGCGGTACGGTCACGAGCAGCGCGCCGAACTGGGTGTTCCCGCCCGACTGGCCGCTCATTCCCTCGACAGCCGACTCGAATGCGTCGCCGATCGGCACGCCGTCGGCGGCCGCTCGAAGCCCCGGGGACGCGCCGACGGCCCCGGTGAGGAAGTGCTCGAATCGGAGGTGGTCGTAGTCGCGGTGGCGGTCGACGTTACCGGGTTTCGGCGTGCCGGCCACCTCGAGGAGGAGCGCGAGCTGGCCATTCTGTGCGGGATTACGCATCCGGCGTCACCTCTCCACTCCGTCCGGCTTGGCCGCCTGATCCGTCTGACCACTCATCGACGGCCTGCCGGACGCGACGGAGGACTGCCGGATCGTCCGACGGGCGGCCGACCGAGACGGCGTCCGCGCCGTAATTAAGATACTCCACGGCACTCTCTCGATCACGGACACCGTTGTTGGCGATCACGAACGCGTCAGGCGCGCCCTCAACGACGTCGGCGATGACGGGTTCGCTGTCCATCGCGTCGACGTGGAGAATGTCCGCCCCAGCGTCGACCAGTCGCGAGCAAAGCCCCGGCAGATCGACGCCCGCAACCTCGGTTCGGAGTTTGGCGCTCACCGTTGCGCCCGCCGCCTCCGCGACCGCAACCTGCTCGCGAAGGCGCTCGCCGTCCCGAAGCAACGACTCACCCGCGCCGGCCGCGCACATCTCGGCCTGTCGGCAGTGGGCGTTTACCTCGAGGATCGCACCGTGGTCGGCACAGACCGCGGCGGCCTCCCGTATCGCTTCGGGATCGGCGCTCCGGACGTTGAACGCGGGGCGAAGGTCGGCGTCCGAGAGCGCCGCGAGCCGGTCATGTATAAATCTTGCCGGCGAGTCGGGGAGGAACTCGGTTCGGTCACGCTCGCGGAGCCGGCGGGCGGCCGACCGGGTCGCGTCATCGAGCGCCAGCCCGCCCAAGAACGCACAGCCGACCCACGGCTCGGCGGCCCGCGCCCACGCGGCGTCCGATTGTCCGGACAGCGAGGCGGCGGCGATCCGCGGTTCGAACATCACAGCCCCCCCGTGCCGACACGGTCAAGTGCCTCGCGGACCGCCCGACAGACGCGCTCGCCGTCCGCCGGCGTTCCGAGTTCGGTGTCGGTTCTGACGACCGGACGATCCAGTGCCGTCCCGTCGTCGGTGTCGAGGACGAACGCATCGACGAAAGGGTACGCCTCGGCGACGCCCGCAGTCGAAGGCTCATAGCCCAAGGCGGCGAGCAGTTTCGCCGCCGGCCCGGAGAAGACCCGGTCCTCGACGAACGGCGAGACCGCGATGACAGGCGTCGATTCCAGCGCCGCCTCGAATGCGTCCATCGCGAGCATCGGCCCGAGGCTCGTGATCGGGTTCGACGGGCCGACGACGACCGGCGAATCGAGGGCATCGAGAACGGCGTCGGTCGGCGTCGCGTCGGCAGCGCCTCTGAACTCGACGCGGTCGACCTCGGGGCCGGCCCGACGATGGACCCAGAACTCCTGAAAGTGCATTGCCCCCTCGGGGGTGTGAACAATCGTCGCGATGGGATCATCACTCATCGGCAATACGGGGCGATCGATACCCAGCGCCGTCGCGAGCGTCGCCGTCACCGACGTGAGGTCGTGCCCTTCGTCGAGGAGGCCCGTCCGGGTGACGTGGATCGCCCGGTCGTGGTCGCCCAGTTCCATGAACTCCGCGACCCCCGAGAAGCGCCGAAAGCGTGAGATATCGCGGCCCTCGGTCTGGGCGTCCTCGGGGAGGTAACGCGGCCCGGAGTCGAGTCCGGCGTCGTCGGCCACCTCGCGGATCGCCTCGTGGGTTTCGGTGCTGTCGCCGTCGATCCCCCACCACGTCTCGCGGTCGAGCAACCCGCCCTCCGAGAAGAGCACCGTGTCGACGTCCGGACAGACCAACACGCCGCTCAACTCGACGTCGTCACCGGTGTTGCAGACGACTGGGGTGTCGGCGGGGTCGAACACCGCCTCCGACCCGGCGAGTAGCTTCGGCGTTCCCGTCCCGCCGGCGAGGAACGTAACCATATGACGGGTTTCGGGTCGACGGGTTTGTATCTGACCGTCCGACCGTGGACTGTCACCGCTGGGACGGCCCGCGTCGGCGCGACGGTTTTTATCGGATCGCGCCGAATGCGCAAGTGGATGGCCACGATCAAGGATAGCGTCCACGACCACATCGCTGTCGAGGGGGTGGCGGCCGACCTTCTGGACACGCCCGCGGTCCAGCGGCTCCGGCGGCTCAGACAACTCGGCACTGTCGGGTTAGTCTACCCGAGCGCGAACCACACGCGGTTTGAACACTCCCTCGGAGTGTATCACCTCGCCGACGCGGCGCTCTCGGAGCTCGGGATCGCCGGCGCGCGCGCCGAACGCCTCCGGGCGGCGGCGATACTCCACGACGTGGGCCACACCCCGTTTAGCCACAACATCGAGTCGCTCGTCGCTCGGCGGACGGGGCGAATGCACGACGAGGTTGACGACCTCCTCGACGACGGGGGAATCGCCCGTGCGCTGGCGCTTCACGACATCGATCCGGACGCCGTCGCGGACCTGATCGCGGGCGAGGGCGAGTTCGGGCAATTGATTTCGGGGGAACTCGACGTTGACCGGATGGACTATCTCGTCCGCGACGCCCACCACACCGGCGTCCCCTACGGGACGATCGACGCCGGCCGGTTGATCCGTGAGCTGCGCTTTGTTGATGGACGGCTCGTGCTTGCGGAGGGAAATGTCCAGACGGCCGAGTCGCTGCTCGTGGCGCGTTCGCTGATGAACCCCGTCGTCTACAACCACCACGTCGCGCGTATCTCGAAGGCAACGTTGCGGCGCGCGAGCGAGCGCCTGCTCGAAACCGGTGAAACAACGGCAGCCGAACTCCGGCGGATGGACGACGCCGGGTTGCTCGTCGCGCTTCGAGAGTGCCCGGAAACGGCGGCGTTTGCTCGTCGACTCGACACCCGGTCGCTGTACAAGCGGGCCATCTGGGCGGAGCTTCGGGATGTTCCCGACGATCTTCTCGACGCCGATCACGGCGTGCTTAGAGAGCGCGAACGCGAGATCGCCGACCGGGCTGGTATCGGCCCCGACGCCGTCATCCTCGACGTCCCCGATCGCCCCCGGATGAGCGAGTCCACGAGCCGGGTCGTCGTCAACGGCGAGATCCGGGCCCTTGAGAGCCAATCGACGCTCGTGACCGCGCTCCGCCGGGCGAGCCACGAGCAGTGGCGACTTGGCGTCTACGCGCCCGAGGGGAAGACCGAAGCGGTGGGCCGGGCCGCCGAGGCGACGCTCGGGCTTGATCTCGACGCGCTCGTCGTCGATGTGCGGAAGGGCGTCAACGCGACGCTGGACGAGTTCTGAGCCCGGAGACGGCGGGAAGCTGTAACGATTTAACCCGGGCTACCCTGGAGTCGGTATGGAACTGTCCGGAACGATCCTCTCGGGGCCGGAGTACGAGCCGATCGAGGGGCGGATCGTGCTCAAGAACGGCAAGATTGCCGCGGTCGAGGCGTCAGCCACCGATTCGACGGACATCATCTGCCCGGCGTTCGTCAACGCCCACACGCATCTGGGGGACTCGATCGCCAAGGAGGCTGGCCGCGGGCTCTCGCTCGAGGAACTCGTCGCCCCGCCCGGCGGGCTCAAACACCGCCTGCTCGCCGACGCCTCTCGAGAGGACCTCGTCGCGTCGATGCAGCGCTCGTTGCGAGTTATGCGATCGGGCGGGACCGGCGCGTTCATCGAGTTCCGAGAGGGAGGGGTCGAGGGTGTCGACGCGCTCGCCTCGGCCCTCGGTCCGCTCGACCTCGAAGCGTTCGTCATGGGACGCGGAGACGCGACGGTCCTCGACGTCGCCGACGGCTACGGGGCGAGCGGCGCGCGCGACGACGAGTTCTCGGCCGAACGGGCCGCCGCCAGGGAGCGCGACAAACTGTTTGGAATCCACGCTGGCGAGCTTGACGCCGCCGATATCAATCCGGCGCTGGATCTCGATCCCGACTTTCTCGTCCACATGGTTCACGCTGAACCGTTGCACCTCGAACGGGTCGAAGACCGCGGGGTACCGGTCGTCGTCTGTCCGCGCTCGAACCTTGTGACCGGTGTCGGCGTCCCGCCAGTCACGGACCTACTAGAACGGACGACGGTGGCGCTCGGCACCGACAATGTGATGTTGAACAGTCCCTCGATGTTCCGAGAGATGGAGTTCGTCTCAAAGCTGTGTGACATCTCCGCACCGGAGGTCCTCCGGATGGCGACCGCCGCCGGCGCGGAGCTTGCGGGGATGAACTGCGGCGTCATCGAACCGGGGCGGGCGGCTCGGCTTCTTGTTCTCGACGGCGACTCCGACAATCTCTGTGGGGCACACGATCCGGTTCGGGCGGTCGTCCGGCGGGCCGGTGTCGGCGATGTCAAAAGAGTCGTGCTGCGCTGAGTGCTCGGTGGACGGTTCGAAGCGTCGAAAACGGTTTGTATGGGGCTGTTGAAGTTCTACGTGATGTGGTAGCATGTTCGATACCATACTCGTTCCGACGGACGGTTCAGAGTCGATGGCCCGGGTGATCGACACAGCCTCGGGGCTCGCCGAAGCCCACGACGCGGCGCTTCGCTTCGTCTACGTCGTCCCAACGGAAGCCTTCGAGCGCCTGCCCCTCGATACGCCGTGGGAGAGCGTCGACGCGATGCTCCGCGAGGAGGCGGAAACAGCGCTCTCGGCGGCCAAAGAGCGGGCGACGGTCGGCCGGACCGAGACAGTAGTCCGAGACGGGTCGCCGGGCCGCGAGATCCCGGCGTACGCCGAGGAGGTTGGCTGTGACCTCATCGTCATGGGGGCACACAGCCGCCTCGATTCGGAGCGGGAACTGCTCGGCAGCGTCACCGGCCGGGTTGTCAGGTCGGCCGAGATCCCCGTCATGACCGTCCGAGTCGGCGAGTCCGACCCGCCCGAACACCCGGAGAAGCGGCGGATCACCGCCGATCCGTCGGTTACGGAAGCCTTGGAGTGAACATGGCTTCTTGAGGTGCCCTTGTGACGCGGCGATCAGCGCGCTGGCCGCGGCGTCGGACCGACAACAGTCTGTCTGCGTTGGCGGCGATCACTCGCCCGTCGGCCTGAGGTGCTCGCAGTCGCCTGCGGAGACGCGTTGCTCGCCTGCTTCGGTTGCGACGACAAGCGTCCCGGGGAACTCGACGTCAACCGCCTCGCCGACGACCTCACCGCCCGGCGTCTCAACGCGGACCCGTCGGCCGAGCGTGCTCGCCGCCTCGCGCCAGGCCGGGAGGACGTCCTCCGGCGTCGACGTGAGTTCGTCGAAACGTTCGAGTAACCCCCGCGTCACGGCCGCGCGGTCGACATCGCCCACCTGCTCGCGGACCGTGGTCGCCGTCGTCGGGACGGTCGTCTCGTCGACGTTGGCGTTCATTCCGATGCCGACGACGATCCAGGAGACGCGGTCGGCCTCGCCTTCCATTTCGGTGAGAATGCCGACGAGTTTCTCATCGCCGACGAGAACGTCGTTGGGCCACTTGATTTCGGCATCGACACCGACCTCCCGGAGCGCCTCGGCCGACGCGACGGCCGCGGCGAGCGTGTAGATCGGCACCTGGGCGGGCGGAAGTTCCGGCCGTCGGACGATGCTGAGCCAGATCCCGCCCGACGGCGAGGCCCACTCGCGGTCGAGGCGTCCGCGCGCGCCGGTCTGCTCGTCGGCGAGTACCGCGATCCCGTCAGCGCCAGAGACGGCCAGCTCCCGGGCTCGGTCGTTGGTGCTCGAGATCGAGTCGTGGTACTCGACCTCGAAGGGAGCAGAGAGGCCGTACTCGACGCTGCCCGCGCCGAACTCCGGGACCGACGAAAGCACGTAGCCGTCGCCACGACTCTCGATTTCGAAGCCCGCTTCGCGGAGCGCCTCGATGTGTTTCCAGACCGCCGCCCGTGAGACGTCGAGGTCCGCAGCCATCTCCGGGCCCGAGACCGGACCATCGGAGAGCGAGGTGAGAATCGACCGTCGGGTCGCGTTCATGTGCGGCTTGAGGGGCCACGAATAAATGAGCGATGTGGTCAGCCACGGAGCGCGTCGACGGGATGCTCGTTGGCCGCCTTCCAGGCTGGGTAGAGGCCGCTGAGGACGCTTATCAGGACGCCGAAGGCGAACGCGCCGAGCAAGTACAGGCCGTTGGTGGGGTCGAGAACGATCCACAGTTCCACGGGCGTCGCGACGTACAGTCCCGCGACGAGCGCGATGGTCACGAGCACGCCGGCGGCGGCGCCACCGAGTCCGAGGAGCGTCGCCTCGAAGAGGATCGTCCGCAGAACCGCCCGCCTGCTCACGCCGACCGCCCGAAGGACGCCGATCTCTTGACGACGCTCGACGGTGCTCATCAGCATTACGTTCAGGATGCTCACCCCAGCGACGAACAGCGAGATGCCGCCCAACCCGAGTAGGAACGCCGACAGGAGCGAGAAGAACTGGTTTATCTCATCGAGGATCGAGGAGAGTTCGAAGACCTCGACGATGTCCTCGCGGGCATTGATGCTCGACTTGATGGCGTTGGCGCTCGCCGTCGCGGCCGCGCCGGTTTCGGTCTCGATGACCACCTGCTGGTAGCCGTCACCGGCGACCGCCCCCTCCGGCAGCATGACCGCGTCGTTCGGCGAGACCGGCGTGAACGACTCGACCGGTTCAAGGACGGCGATCACACGGTATGTGTCGCCGGTGATGTCGATGTTATCCCCGACCTGCGCGTCGAGGGAGTCGGCGAGGTCAGCTCCGAGGATCGCACCCTGTCTGTGCGGTACGGGGAGTTCTCCGTCGGCCGCCGTGTACAATGAGCCGGGATCCCGTATCCCGTAGATCGTCGCCGCCGCCGATTCGCCACCGCGCGTGACCAGGCCGCCGTCGGTCTTGAGAGGGACGGCGCGTCCCCCTGTCGTGACGCGTTGGATCTCCGTGACGGTCCGATCGTCGATCGACTGGACGCCGGCGTCGGCGTTCGGTGTGACGATCACCTGCGTGCCGATGTCGCCCAACGCGTCATCGGCCCCGATCGCGAGGACGTTCCCGAAGATGCCGAGGGAGGCGATCGCTACGACGCCGACGAGGATGCCGAGCGCCGCCAGCGCCGACTGGAGTCGGTTCCGCGAGAGGTTCCGGCGGGCGACGAACAGCGCCGGCAGCCGGGTCATCTGGCTACCTCCCTGCCCTCGCCTCCCAGCGCGTCCTCAACCTCTGTCATCTGACGACCACCCCGTCGCGCAACTCGATTGTCCGGTCAGCGTACTCGGCGACCTCGGGGTCGTGGGTGACGGCGATGACACTGACGCCCGCGTCGGTGATAGCCGTCAGTTCCGAGAGGATTCGCTCGCCGGTGTCGAGATCTAGGTTGCCGGTCGGCTCGTCAGCCAGCACGATCGAGGGATCGTTGACCAGCGAGCGGGCGATGGCGACGCGCTGTTTTTGCCCGCCGCTGAGTTCGTCCGGCAGGTGATCAAGCCGATCACCCAACCCGACGCGTTCGAGCAGTTCGGCGGCGCGGTCGCGTTTCGGGTCCGGGTCGAAGATCGTGGGCATGACAACGTTCTCAAGCGCCGACAGCGTCGGGATGAGATGGAAGTCCTGGAAGACGAATCCGATCGTTCCCTTCCGGAGCCGCGTGCGCTCGTCGATGGAGATGTCGGTGACGTCCTCGTCGTCGACGCGAACCCGCCCCTCGTCCGGCGAGTCGAGCAGGCCGACGACGTTCAGAAGCGTCGACTTGCCGCTACCGCTCGGGCCCATAATCGCGACGAGCGACCCGCCATCGACGGCGATCGACACCGAATCGAGCGCAACGACGGTCTCGCCGCCCCCGTCGTACCGGCGGGTCACGTCGGTCAGCTCAATCGCGGTCACGGAGCCGCCTCCAGCCGAGTGCCGCCCCGAAGCCGATCGTCGCCGACCCGGCGATTGCGCCGACGAGCGATAGCGGGATGCTCGAACCGTCGTCGCCGTCGTCAGACTCGACTCGGGCGTCGTACTCCAACTCGACGGTCCGCTCGTAGGGGTCGCCGTCGGCGAGGTACCTGACGGTCACGGGAACCGTCGTAGCGTTCGCATGGTCGACGTCGGCGGTCACGTCGAACCTGACAAACTGGCTCTCGGGGACCGTCCCGACGAAGTACTCCCGGGCCGGATAGGTCGGCTCGACGTGTTCGGTTTCGCCGAGCGAGACGACCGCGCTGTTGACCTCGCCCAACCCGACGTTCGCGGCGTGGCCGGTCACCGTCACGGTCCCGTTTCGGACGGCCATATCGACGTCGGTGACGGTGATTTCGCCGCGGTTCGGGCGGTACTCGAGCGTCGTCGTACTGGTGTTTCGGCGGGAGCCGATATCGTAGGCCGCCTCAAACTCGATCGTCGTCGGGTCCTCGAAGTCGCCGGCGTCGAAGAGAACGGTCTCGGATTCGCCGGGGGCGACATCGGCGACCGCTATGCGGGCGAGCGTCTCCTCAGCGCTTGAGGGCCTGACGGCCACCCGCCGGGCGGTGCCCTCGCCGAAGTTCGTCACCTCGACGCGGACGAGCGGCGTCCGAAGCTCCGGCTCGCTCTCGTCGTCACCCCCGTCACCCAACAGCCCGCCGGTGTCAGCGCCCAGATCGACGTTGAGATTTTCATCCTCCTCTAGTTCGGAGGGAAGGACTGTCCGAGCGTCAACTTGGACGTCATCCTCAACGCCGGCAGCGTCGACTCCGCCGACGACGATCGTCACGGGGCGAACCACGGTGACGTCCTCGTCGGCCTCGGTTTCGGTCTCGACGACGAGTTCGAGTTCCTCGACGCCGGGGTCGGAGAAGGCGGTCGCGAGTTCGAGCGTCACGCTGTCGCCGACCGACAGCGATCCGATGTCGTCGGCCTCGGCGTGGACAGCCCCGTAGCGGTCTCGGTCCCGGAGAGCGACCCGATCGACGGCGACGGCGGTCGCACTTCCGCCGGAGTTCTCGACCGTGAACTCGACGGTCGTCGTGTTGCCCGGTTCGGGAGCCTCGGGCGTGACGGTCACGTCCGAAACCACCAGTCGTGCGTCGGGGACATCTGCGAGCGCCGGGGCGGCCAGAGCGGTAAGTCCGACAGCCACGAGAAGCATGCATGCGGAGAGCAGGTGGCGGCGTTTCACTACTCGGAGTAGTGGTTCAGCGGGTTTATTCGTGTTGCTCGACGCGGTCGATCGCCGGAAGCGTATCGGCCCTCTATTTTTATACCTGCCTCCAGAGTTTATAAACAAACGGCCACCTAACCGGCGAAAACGCTCGACCGGTCGCTGGTTGTATCTATATTTTCCCACCGGATGAGCTCATAAGTAGTGTCCAAAGTACACAATACTCTACCCGATAGCGGATAGCCGGCCGAGCGGAAAAGGACCGTCCGCGTTGCGAACGGTCAGGCCCGTCGTTCGGTAGACAGTTCGCGCTCGACGGTGAATCCATCGAGGTCAACCGTGACGCGCTCCGCGACCGTGGTGAACGCCTCGTAGTGGTCGCCGCCGGGGTCGATCTGCGTCTGACTCTCGATGAGACCTGCCTGCCGGAGCGTGTTGAGCCGTCGGTAGACGGTCGGCAGCGAGTAGCCGGTGAGGTTGGCGACCTCGCGTGCGCTTCTCGGTTCGCCGTTGAGAATGTCACAGCAGCGGCGGGCTTTCTCATCGCCGAGCGCGTCAAGGACATCGCTCGCGGTTTCGTCGGAGGCCTGCACCAACGCCTGTTCGACGGTGTCGAGGAGTTCTTCCCTGTCGATCGGTTTGACGACGTACTCGTCGAAGGGGAGTTCGACCATTCCCTCGTCGGGTTCGACCGCCGTCACCATCACGACCGGACAGTCGTGGCCATCCTCCCGAAGTGTCTCGAGCACCTCGTCGCCCGAAAGACCGGGCATCCGCCGGTCAAGCACCACGAGGTCGACCGAATCGTCGAACGCCGAGAGTGCTTCCCGGCCACCGAACGCGGTCCGGACATCGTATTTATCACCGAACCACGTTCGGTATATATCGACGAGCCCTCGTTCGTCATCGACGGCCAAGATCGTGGCGTTCTCGCTCGGCATCAACTATTTTAATGTTATGGCCAACCGATATAATCGTTTGGGAGACGGGTGCACTAATCGAGGGCGATACCGCCCGGTCCCCGGGTTCTGTGACCCCGGAGTGCGAGATTCGGACTACGGAATTCGGAGCGCAAAATTCAGCCACCGTTGGCACCGTCCTGAACGATGTAGGTGCGTCGAACCACCGTGGTAAACTCGCTGTTTTCGACGAACGACGAGACGCACTCCACCGAAGCGCCGAGCAGTACAGATACCGTGCGAGCCAAACCGGTAAACTACCCCACCCTACTCCCTCGGCGCATACGCGCCTCGGTCCTTGAGGGTGGGGCTTTGATGTGGACTCCCGGCAATCAGTCACCGGCCTATTGC